>ERZ500978.62-NODE-62-length-85860-cov-7.434602_pt1 | contig 85860 bp, 59 predicted proteins | sample MGYA00248870_ERZ500978 | MGnify/ENA primary metagenome ERZ500978 (study PRJEB25958, sample SAMN03398513) | human skin metagenome | study: EMG produced TPA metagenomics assembly of the Human Skin Microbiome Metagenome (human skin metagenome) data set. | reverse complement strand
ACACTAACACTAACACTAACACTAACACTAACACTAACACTAACACTGACTCTAAGTCTCGATGTCAGATCAATCCCCTCGTCTTACTCCCTTCTTTCTCTCTATTCCGATCTCCTTGCCCCTCTCCTCCTACACTCTCTTCTTTCTTTCTATCACTCTCACTCTCTGTTTCTTCCTTTCCACTCTCCACGCCTCGCTCTCTTCTGCTTTTGCTTTCTCTTTCCTTCCCTCCTTCCTTTTTATCCTTGCTTTCTCTTCCTCCTTCCCTTCCTCTCTCCTTCCTGTTTCCCCTTCTCTCCTTCTGTTCTTTTTTTCCTCCCCTCTCCACTTTTCCCTTTTTTCTCTCTTCTTTAATCCGCCCCTTTTTTACTATCCTTCTCCATTTCCTTGTCGCTTCCGATTTCGTCCTCCCTCTCCTGTCCGCTTGTCCTTCCCTCCACTTTTTTCTCTATTCTCTTTCCCCTCTATTTACTCAGTTCCACTCTTCCCCTATTCTTGGCACCTGTTATCCTATCCTTGTTCCCCTTTTATCCATTCTCTATTTATCTTCACATCTTCTCTGGTTACGTTTCATCTTTATTTACGTTCTCTTCATTTATTCACAGTCTTGCCTAATTATTCGCACCTTCCCGCCCATCCATGCAGGTACTGAATTATTCCGTCTCTGCTGTCCCATACTTATCCTCCCCACGATCCGCGTCTGCTAGTGCTTCCATCCCAGATCATATATACACCAGTACCCTAATGATATTTTTCTCTTTCTAATCGTGTCATTAACAACTGCTTTAGCTGCATCGTCTCCTCTGTCTTCCTACATTTCTTCAGTGTCTTCCGCTTCTTTCTTTGTGTTGGCTTTCGATCATATCATCGTTTTCCCTACGCTCCCTCTCCTAGCTCTTCTTCCCATCACGTCGACATCGTCACACATTCTGGTGAGTCGTTTGCTACTTGCTCTTGTCCAACGCAGTGATGTCCTGTCGTTCCACTCAAATCCGATGCCGGCGATGTGCACTCGTAAAACTAATGTGCCACTTCCCGTTCGCTTGTTTTCGGCATTGTCCCATTCTTAAATTTATAATCAATTGGTTTACGGTAGCGACGGCCCCAATAATACTCTTTACAATCGTGTCCGCCTGTCCAGACGGGTCAAAATCCAGCACTCTCTTCTCATGTGCTGGCGTGGTCTGTGCGGCATATAACAAACCTGTGTTTATCCGCGCTGTTGTCGCATTTTTCGTGTCTTGCAAATGTTGATGTGGCCAAGTAGTACGTCACAATCCTGTATATTCAAGCTCTATGCCGTATTCGCTTACAAGTATCGTGCCGTTCCTGAACGTTGGCGTTGCGTTTCGTCAGTTTCTACACTTTCCTCCTCAACCTCGTAGCTCCTTCGTTTGCTTGCTATGCAGCTGAGCGCTTGGCTGCGTTTCAAGTTTATTTTTTTCCCTGCAGCTTTCTATGTTGGTTATTCGGCTGAGGACTATTTCATCCGAAACGTTTTCCACATGTCCCATCTCTATGTCTTGGACGCTGCCATCCTGCACTTGCAGCCCATGCCGTTGCCTGCATTCTGCTTCAATTGTCTCCGCATCGTCTCGTTCAATCGTAGTTTGTGCTGAATATGTAGAGCAGCATCAGCTGATTTGTTTACTCTGTGTAATCCTACATGTCCTTCTTCCATGCCTTTTCATAGCACTTCTCTCACGTCTCCTATTTCCCAGACATTTATCCATACATATATCATTTTTTCTCTCGTCCACTTGTTCTTATTCCTATGCTTTTTCTTTTCTCATTTTCCTTCCACCCCTTTCCTTCTCCCTCTCCATTCCTCCCACTTACTCTCCATCCCTTCGGTCTAACCACATCGTTCTCGTCTTCTCGCTCCCCGCTCTGGCTCTTCTATTCTGTCTCCACTTCTCCCATCTCATTCCCTTCCTCTCCACTTGTCTTACCTTTCTTGCTACCTTGTCTCGCCCATTCCTCTTGCTCTTCTTTCTCCCTCCTATTTTCGTGTCGTGCCCCTTCTCGTCTTCCCTGTACGTCATTAAAATGTAGTTCGATCTTCCGACTGTATCACCGTCTTCTGCTCACTTTATTCCGCTTCTTTCCCCCCATTCTCCTTTCCATTTTCCCTTTCTCCTCTCCACCACGTCCGGTTGGTCAAACTCCTATAGTCAACTATCGCCGTGTCTTCCTCTTCCTCCAGTAAGCACCTATGTCTAGGCTCGGAGCACGCTAAATCTCAATTTTCCACAGACTAACACTGCTCACGGATCTATCGTGTCGTCTATAGCGCATCATGTTTTCCCTGTCCGCCGTCTTCTTGTTCAAGTATAAAATGTTTGCCTGCACTATCACCGCAAGCTGCGCCACGTCCTTGTACGCCTAATATTTTCGATCAATTTACTGTTATGCAAGTATCTCTTAACATCGTCCCGACGGCACTCGCCCTTGACACTGCTGCATTTGCCGCTCCTGTCCACATGGAGCCAAGGCCTACTTTCATGCCCGGCCCCGTTATGCCTGATGAATCGTATACTGGCTACAACCCACTCAAGGCAGCGGTGACGACGACCGAATTTGACAAAGAAAACTTGCAACCAACACGTACTCAAGAAGTCGACTGATGCTTTCATATTCACTTGTCATGTCGAACACGATTACGATGTTTTCCATTTCCTGTTTGATTTTTCGCAGCATACTAGGCCTGTACTGTTTGTGTGCTGTAATATTTTTTATGCGAGTTTGTGTATTTGTCTTCTATATCTTGAATGTATCACCGCATGCCACTCTGTAAATCAATTACCGTGCACTCATAGCTTAGATTGTTCCCCTCTATACAGTCATGCGTTAGACACCTAACTGTGTTGTTTGTTTATTTTCCTTACTATGTCTCTTCAATCCTTCTTCTTCCCGATTCATATCTCTGCCGCTGTGTACTTAATTTCATTGCATGCACTTCTGCCTTCTAATCCCAGCCTCTCTGCATTATGCCCTCTATGGTTCTCGGTGCGCGTGTCTATATTTAGGATATTTCTCCCACTTCATCGAACTCCACACCCGCATTCGTTCCCTGAACCTATTCACGTTTTTCTTGCCAGGAGCCATTTTCTCTATTCCTCTTCCTCTTCCTTGCTATTCTATTTCCCTGTTGCAATCATCTTAAGCCTGTCTTCTGTCACACCCTCCTTTTCCCAATAATCTTAAGCTCTCATCTCTTTCATACTCTCTTGTCCTTACTTCCCTTTTCACGCGCTCATCATCCTCAAAGCCGTGCCAATTTCAAGTTACTTTCGTCTTTTCTGTAGACACTGCTAATATACTATGTTTCATCTGATTTTCACGCCGTTTCCATTTTGCCTGGATCTAATGTCACACATATATATTTACATATATTCCTAGTCTTCGTAGGGATAGTCTCCTCAAGTTTCTTTACGCTAGTAGCACTACATCATGTCTCTCTCCCGTACCAATTGCTTGTTTATGCTTGTCTCTTATTTCACACATTTTCATTCTCACCACCCTTCTATCCCTTTCATCCATCTGTTTTACCAGACCATTCCTCCACCTATACTCTGACCCCACATTCGACTCACTTCGGTCGTGTCAAATATTAATTTTAGGGCGCGAGGCTATCTTGACACCTGATGGCGACGGCCTAATGTCAATCTATGGTTTGTGTACCCTGCCCTTCCACTTCACTTGTCTGACTGAATTGTCAAAGGCAAATATGTGATTCGCCCAGATCAGCCGAGTTCTATCTTGGATTTCACGATCCTTTCCACCTCCACCAAATCGTTCGGGCAATTTGCAGTGATCGAGCGAAGACACAGTACCCCATCATGCATCACCTGGTCGGAGCAGGTTAATGCTTGTAAATTTGCAAGCCAATTACGCTGGACGAGAAGAAGTCATATTGGAGAAGAGGAAAAAGTCTTATCTTGTTGTGCTTCTGTCCATGTATAAAATGGCTGCTCCGTCGGGATACTCCGCTCGGTAGAGCTCGTCATTGTTTTTTCCCGCCACATCTGGATTGTACGCTACAATGCAATTCTCACTCAAATTCATTTCGGTTGTATTGGCACTGGTTACGGCTGCTTTAGATGCACCTGTTGACTTAGGAGCACGGCCCATGTTTATGCCGGGCCCGATTGTGCCTGATGAGTCGTACACGGGCTACAACCCATTCAAGGCGGCGGTGACGACGACTGGATCTGATAACTAAGACATGGGAATAGCGTCGATGCAATCGACCTTCAAGAGATCGTCTGAGAATCTTTTCCACATGTTTTCAGAATCGCTACAACGATGTTTTTCACGAAAGATGCCTGCCGAGCTGCGGGGTCGTAATATATGGCGCTACACTAGATGCGCATTACGACGAAAAAATCCCTCGATCTACATACGTATATTCCCCACAAGATGTATTATAGCTGTCATGCACGCATAGCTTGAATCATCAGTCTGTCTGCATTCATATCTTATTTCTGCGCCTGTTTATCGTGTTTCTCTGCTCCTCTTTCTCATCTTTTTGATCTTGCTCACATTTCATGCTAAAGTTGAATTCCAGTAGCTCCTACTCGTGAAATCCCACCTCGACTTATTCTTTCTGTTTTCCTCGTTGCTTCAAAACTGACTGATACACAGTTTTGAAGCAACATTTTTCCTACTTTGTTCTCTATGTCATCTCAGTTCGTGCCAGTAATCTAATATCACGCATACTTGTCTGTGTGAATTTCCTCTTCGCCATCCTTCTTAATTATAGGTCCTCATTAATTTTTACGTGACTCTTCTAGCTTTTGATGGAAGGCATTCTAGTTTGTTGCTTTGACATTTTGCCACATAATAGTATTCTGTTGTAAACACACTTGTCCTCTCCTAGCCCAAACACCCATAACATATGTTTAAATATCCTTGCTTATTGGATGACTTTCCTACTAGATACGTATTATTTTAAAACCAATGAGAATACGACTATGGCGTAGTCAACGTGCTTGGGTCAAGGATATCATTAAATATTACTCTGAAAATACTACAACTGGCTTGATAAGGTCGTCCGCCTTGTTCCTCATCAACATCAAGGCGTCCTCCATATGCTCAAAGCCGTCGAACCGGTGCGTCAACAGCGGCTTCACGTCCAGTCTGCCATACGTGATCAAGTCTGCAAGCTTCTCAATACGACGCCTACCTCCGGGCATCAATCCTCCATTAATCTGCTTGTGTCCCATACCGACACCCCACTCAACTCTTGGGATGTTCACATAATCACCCTCTCCGAGATAATTCACGTTGCCGATCTTGCCGCCTGGTTTAAGGCACTTGATGACAGGATCGAACGTGTCAACACCGCCTCCTGCAATGACGGCTTTGTCGACACCCTCACCGTTTGTCAGGTCCAAAACATGCTTATCGATTGGACCCTCTTTGTACGTGATAATGTCAGTCGCTCCGTAGTACTTGGCCGCTTGTCGGCACACCGGACGCGATCCAACAGCAATAATCTGCGATGCACCCCGAAGCTTACAGGCTGCGACCGACATGAGTCCTACTGGTCCGATACCGACAACCAAGACCTTGTCACCAAATTGGACGTCTGCTAGCTCGACACCGTGGAAACCTGTCGGCACCATATCTGAGAGCATGCAGGCCTCGGCCGTCGAGATGTTCTTAGGCAGATGGGCCAGGTTCGCATCCGCCTCATTTACATGAACAAATTCCGCGAAAAATCCATCCTTCACATTCGAGAACTTCCAGCCTCCAAGCATGCCGCCTGAATGCATCGGGTAGCCGCCTTGTGCCTCTACGGAGCACCAGTCAGGTGTAATGGCCGTGACCATCACGCGATCACCGACTTTAAAATCTTTGACTTGTGAACCAACCTCATCAACAACACCACAGCCCTCGTGACCAAGCACCAGGTTGTGCCTTTCTCCGATAGATCCTTTCCAGACCGTGTGTGTGTCTGAGGTGCAAGGCGAGACGGCCAATGGACGTAGGATCGCGTCCATAGGCCCACATTCCGGGCGTGGCTTCTCAATCCACCCCGTCTCGCCAACCTTAATCATAGCAAAGCCCTTCATTGTGTTTAGGTTACTTTTCGTACCCCACACGTCCCTTCATTTATACGTGTGTGCCAAGCGGCACTCATCGGCTTGTCCGAACCGAATTTACACGATTCGGCCCGCTCGTGCACGTACCCGCTGTGGAGAAAAACTCAACGTTCACTCGAACGCACCAAGCCATTCTAGTACCGCTAACTCCGCGTCATTGCAATTTCCTTTTTTGGTTTACAGTATATCATTCGCGCACACTATTCTTTTAATCTACCCCTTAAAGACAGCAAGGGTGTCGAGTTTAAAGTTGTAACTAAATTAGGGTACTAGAAGCTTATGGACAAACTTCGGAGTTCCGGTGATTCCTGGTCCATGCGTCTCGAACATTTGCCATGGCGCAACTATCATAAATATATGTCTATCAGATTTGCACAGTCCGCAGTGGAAGCACTACTTCCCGCACAAGCCCCTTACGAGCTAGGGGTCCTATGTGACTAGATCCGCATATCGCTTACCACCATCGCAATGTCATGTTTTTATTTTAGCAGTGCCTATTCTACTATCTTTTTCAGACACGGGCTAATGCCGGGTTCTCTTTGTTTCAATAGCTTATTTGCTTGCGACCTTTGCGCTGCATTCACGCGCCATTCATTGTGGCTCACGGTAGGGCGGAATTAAGTAAAGCTAAAGCTTCTGTCATGAATTGAATCATGTTTACGGAAACAAGTCCTAGAATTCTCGTTTGAGGTGCCAGATATCAAATTTCATAGATGGTGTCTTGATGAAAACGATTGGTCGACTAGCGCAATTTCGCTGATCTTGCTAAACGTCACGTAATCTCTCAAGCGAGTTCTATCTGCCTAGAATTGCTGAACCAATTAGGGAATGACTATGTGCTATATGATTCACTGAATTTGATCGGTTAGGGTTTCTCATTGAAAACGGGCCTCGGTGATCATGCTTGCTTACGATGCAACAGGGATATGCCAGGCACAAAAATAGTGGACCTTAGAAGCCCGCTCTAATGTCGACCACAATGCGATGATTTGAATGAGTTTCGCATGACCTAAATTTCAACTGATCAGGATTATATACCTACTATGAATTTACCTGAACTAATTGTTGCAAATTGCGTTTCAATGATGACCGGACTGATCTTGCTCAGATTAGAATAGTTAAAAGTTTCGTTTCGGTTTCGTTCTTGTCATTTCTACATTCTAATTTCCAATGATCCACTTCAGTTGCCCCATTCCAGCTAACATAAAGCAAGTTGTCTTTCACTGCCACAGCAGGCTTTGTCAAAGGGTAGCCTACCCAGGCTTTTTTCGTGACTTCGTATCCCTGAACCTCTCCACGCTTGCCAAACCACACGACTTGAATTCGTTTGCCGTCTTTTGTATATTCAGCCCACACCGGCACAGCTCCATAACCCATCATCACATGATCAGACCATGGATCATCCTCTTCCGACATTAGCTGCAAGCACCCTTGGCTATCGGCAAGCAGATCATTCTCCCCTCCTGGATTTTGATATAGCTGGACAATAGTTGCATTCATTGATGCGAAGTCCAACTCAACAATCAATCCTCGGCTGTGAGTGCTTTCTTTTGACCAACCAGCGCTCTCGTTGTCGAAGATTGATATTCTTCATTTCCCATTTTTCATTTTTGCTGCTAGGTCTTTGGCCTTCATTCCTTTTCTCCCACATAACGCGCATAGTGCTGCCATGCAATTCTGTTACCGTTGACTGAAAAGCTACTATTTCCCCCCTAGTTGCCACAGAACTTTCTTCGTACGACCATCCACATAGTAGATCGTATGAGTGTGTCTGCTACTCACCATGTAGTTTCCGAGCTGGTCGCGACTCACGGCATTCATGTGAAACCAGTCCCAGCTGTGTGACTTCGATGTTGGCAGAGCAGCAGCATTGTTGTAGGCGAGTTCAAATGGAAGATGCTTGTGCGGACAGAATCGGGATCGAACGTCGTTCTCGTCTTTCACTTTCATGTCCATTGCACAACTGTCTGTGATCCATCCAACACTAGTATTTGAATTACCTGCACCATTAATTCTCACGTTTGGTAGATACTCGTATGATGTAGCTGTGGCGTATCCGTCTTTATTGATCCAAAATTCATGAATATCAAGCATGTGCTTCGTAGTAATAGTATTGTTCAGTGTGTAGTCTTGGTTCACAATGTATGCACTTCCGTTTGCGTATCCTTTCGTGAAATGCCCGTGATGGTGTACGAATACGCGAGAACCACCCCATGTGAAGGGCCTGAATTACGTGGAATCGACTGCAAGATCCGAGTTATTGAAGTGAACAAGCTCGAGGTATTTATCAAGAATCATTAGCCCTCGAGGTCCAGAGACACGCGGGCTTAGAAAGATATAGCCATCGGCGACATCAATAGATTTGTCCCGGAACGTTTCATTGAATCTAGGAATCACAATGCCGGGCTGCGTAATAAACTTGGCTAGGACACGAGGTAAAGTTTCCTGGAATGCCAAAATATATAACAGGACAAAGATCGTCAGCATACTAGACACGTCTCAAAGTATTTTTGACTCTGCCCACACCAATCTGTGGATTTTTTTTTTTACTTGTAGGCTTAATGCTCTATGCTTTATAGCCCTTTTTGCGTCACTTCGATTTGCATATCCCGGTTCGCCTTTACCAAAGACTTGTACCAAACGCAGAAATTCGTCCTAACGCCTACTTGCACAAGATCGCCAACATTCCGATCGACCAAATCATATCCACCTGTATTCAGTGTACCATTTGCGCAACGCCCTCGACCACGTGTGGGCGCAAGATGCCTGCAAGGAAATTCCGCATTCGACGTTATTCAGCTTGGCACTATCGAGCCGGAGGGTGCACCCCCAAAGTCGCGCACAAGCTCGAGGATCAACATTTTAATGATTGCAGTTGTCATACTCAGTGTTCGCTTAAGCCCAAGTGCCGTGATGTTATCAAACAATGGGTGCAGGGGAACAAAAATAGGTATAGAGTTTGATCAACATGTCTTGATGTTTTCGTTCACCGTGCAGTAGCGGTAAACGCCCATAAAAATTACTCTAGCTGTCGATCATTCCCTTTTATCGCCCTCGCCAAAATAGTAATCCTAGTTCTGAGCATGGCCTCCACATTGAAGCGCAATTCATCGCGCTCACATGGAGATTCCAGGCTCTGACCAATGCTGCGACTACTATTCCGCCTAACGCAGCACTTTTCCCGCGGAAGTAATCTTGTTTATTTGCTCGAACGCCTCGCTACTCGAGCGGGGTCTGCTTACCTGACTCTCAGACTTTAGATGCTTGATATTATGCGTGAGTTTGCTAGACCTATATGCTTGCGTGGTACGCCAGTATCTTGCGATACTTATTTCTGAAGAGCAATACCAATGCGTTGGTTGTCAATGTCGAACACCAATGACGTAGACTGGAAGAAGGGATCAGCAAAGTTCCAGTCTCTAGCTCCGTTCACTTGAATGATCGGCAGCTTGCACCAGCCTTCATTGTCGTGCTCCCTAGTCATGAGCCTTTCTGAAAGCGTAATCTCTTTACCAGCCACCTTGAATGTGATTTTCGGCAAGTCATCACACTTGAACCATGTCTCCCTGTCGTCCTGTCCACGATATTGGTGTTGTTTACCGAGGCGATTAACAATTGCTCTAACTTCATCCCTGTTACCCCAGATGTAGTAAGCACCACCGGAGTCAAGTGTCGCAGACACCCTCTTGCCATTTACGTCGATGTGCGTGTGCCAACCAACACGACCTGGAGTGATATCGGTATAACCGAGCTGACCCTCGAACTCCGTCTCATCAATCTTGCCGATATTGAGCGTAGATGGCCCATTGTCACGCAAAGTCAACTGCCAAACATTCTTGTCAAACACGTGCTGATCCTTCGCCGCCTTAGTGAAGCTTGGTCCAGTACCAAAGACGTCGTCCGCCAAGCCGACACCGAAAATGCCATCTACACCGGAAGCAAACTTCAAGTCACCTCGGACTATGCGTCCTAATGCCGGATTTTTTACTACAGCGTCACCGATCTTGACAATGTCTTTGTAAATGTGTGACGTGAGGCTACCAGAAGTATAACGAGCTTCGCGTTCGAACTTCAAGTCAACCTTACTCGATGACTTTGCTGGGTCATACTTCGAACCATGTAGAAGTATAGCCATCGATCCTGTATCGATTAAAAGGTTTGCTTTTTGACCTGGAGTGCCAAATTCGAATTCGGTTGTCCAGTAGAACGCCGGGTGCTGGATATCAGCCGTCACTTCCGTCGATCGCTTAGCCACTGTGGCATTCTGCAAATGGCGCTGTAGCTTGAGCGAGATACCGTCACTAGTTGCGAATGCGCTCGTGAGGAGAGCGGAAGCCAAGAGTAGAAACTGAGCCCGGAACTGCATTGCCTGGCTTGTAATGGTTGAGCCCTCTTACCCATTTTTATAGTTTGTGATAAAAATTGAATGATGTCCGTGAAAACAAGAATTCTCGTTTGAAGTACCAATTATCAAATTTCATGGGAGGTGTTTTGATAAAAACGATTGGTCGACTAGCGCAATTTCGCTGATCTTGCTAAACGTCACGTAATCTCTCAAGCGAGTTTTATCAGCCAAGAAGTCTTGAACCAATTAGGGAATGACTATGTAGTGAACGATTCACTGAATTTGATCGGTTAGGGTTTCTCGTTGAAAACGGGACTCGGTAATCGTGCTTGGGTGCCCTGCCGCAGATGTCAGGTGTAGGATCCGTGCGCTTTTCGACTCCACTTTCATGTCAGCGACATTGCGACAATCCGAGCGAGTTTCACACAACTGGAATTTCAACTGTCTTCTATACTTCGTAAAATTCACATCATTTGGCCTCTGCAACGTGTGCATTAGTTGATAACTGTGCCAATCTTATTGTTCAAATTAGACTCGGCCTATATGCCGTGGCTAAAGCGAGAAAACGACATTACTGTAATGAAGCTTACACGTGTAGTACTTGTATTTTGGCCCTTGTTTTCATTTGGACCCGTACTTTTCCCTTCCTGCGGTCCAATTTGCTTCGGATATGTCTCTAAATCCGCTAGACATGTCTTTGTCATTCCCAACATAGCATAATTTTTACCAAACATGCCAATTCCATAAAGCTGTCCTTTAGCATCTTCACATTCACTTATCGTGCACTTGTCTTTGTAATTCCTTTTTCACATAAATAATAGGGATTTATTTAAGTAGCACGCTCATCTCAAAGCCTCGTTGGACAATTAATTTCCTTTTGGTTTCACTTTAGACATACATTGACTCCAGTATCATTGGTTCGCTTCTATCGTACCATTACAGCTAATAAAAAGCAAGTTGACTTTCGCTATCACAGCAGAATTGTCAAAGGGTAGCTTGTCCAGGCCATCTTCATACCATTTCGAACCTCCTCCAGCTCCCCTGACTACAAGTTGTTTGGGTCTTTTCTTTTCGTTCTAGCCGACTAACGCGTCTAGAGATCATGCGACATGTACGAAACATGCGGCACCACTGCATTGCCATAGCCTAGTGAGGGGATTCAAATTTAGTGCATGCTGCACCAAGGGAGTTTCTTCTCTGCAGGTTGTAGAATAGACATGTCACCTGCTTATCTATTCAGCTATTCACTCTTCAAAGTCTTCGCTACGACCTCCTTTTCAAGACTTCGCGCTTGGTGTTCGCAATTCAAGCACCTTTTCACCTTGCTCATCAATTCACGATAGACAAGTCTTTTTTGTCTATCTGGCATGACGTATGAATCCCAAAAATGTCACGGTGGCTCAAGTGGTCTTTGATTGAGGTAATCCGATGATCACCCATTTTACTGTTTCAGGATCAACGCACTTGCAGTCATAGTACAACATCTTCATATTAAACAGCTTCAGATGCCTCAGAATTTGGCTTCCCGAAATGAACAAAGCCGTCAGTGCTTATGAGCTTGTTTTCGATGTCACACGAGGTTGCGCAAATTTTGTTACATTACAGTCATTCTTTAAAAGACACCGTGTCTGCGCTGACGCAGAGTTACGCACAAGAACAAGCGATATCATCACGGCTTGCTCAGCGTCAGATGTTACGTTCAAAGCCGCCACTTTATAAGCATTGATCTTACACTTGTTTTGTTCGTCAAGATAATAGTACTCTTATTCAACACCAGTTATCGTGCAGGCATCAAGCTTCCGTGTATTCATATTCCATTCAATCCTGTCATAATTTGAGCGAAACCGCGTCATTATCGCCATATCTGTACTTTCTTCGTCCATTTCGAATTTTGGCACTGAACCATACTCGTAGTCGGTGATAACGAGAAGTCTTTGCTCTTGATCCACTTACATTAACCAAGCTCGTTTTTAGCTGTTACAAAGAATTTTTCTTATACCCTGACAACTTATTCACTGTGGTACAGAGCAGAAAAAACAATGCCGGAAAACGGCGTATCAACATCGAAAAGATGCGCGCCCGCAAAGCACACAAAACAAAAATGCATTGATCTTGAACATGGCTGTCAGTTTAAGCTAGGCGAAAAAAACAACGAGGATGACGCAGCATCTGTCATAGAACAGTACCAGGACGTAGGTGGTGAACCCGCTCACAAGAGTATCGTGCTAAGTTTCCGATTGGTTGGAGAGAGATTCAGATTATCCGCCGCATCGGTCTCGATGCCTTTCACGGTACACCAGGGGATCTTGATGGTACAGAATGAAGCAATCTTGCAACTTGAACGATAAAGGACCTGCTCAGAGTGGAATTAGAAAATTAGAACTATACTAGACACACTTGGATTTAGACCCGAACATTTTGTTTTAGGGGTTTGGAAAGAATTCGGGCCCGCAGCATACATAGTGAGAGATCTCTATTGTTTCATTATGATGCGAGCTTATTATGATTCTTAGAGAATCCTCCCCAAAAATACTTCCTCCATAGGATTTTTCATTTCGTACTTGCAACAGTAGTGTTTTGTCTACCCCGGGATCTAGCACCTCCAATTACGTTTTCGATTTCATCAGAGTGGTCCGTGCCCATTCCTCTCTGTAAGGAGAACCTGGCGTGCATTTCTGAAAATTTGTCATAAAACAGTCCATAACTAATGTGCTAATTGCCTCTCCGTGTTTGTCCACATTTAACGACATAAAGATGAACTTTCTACTACAGCTCGTTTCGCTGGCTCTGATCGCCTCATGTGGCCTTTCTGCAAAGCCCATCGATAGCTTTTATCCCAATCTGTCAAATCCCTCCAGCATTGTCAACCCGAAGTATGATCCCTTAATGAAAGGCGGCAAGCGCGAGACCAGGAATGGTACATCCGATGGCTCTTATTCGTATTGCTCCATGCCGCATCCTAACGTGGCCTTCTACGAAGAACCTACTCCCATTAAAAACGGAAGCATACACGCTAACCTGACAAAGCTTTTGTACATCCAGCGGCATCAGAAGCGCACAATGTACCATGTCTTTCCCAATGGTGAGAAAGAAATTTACTTTTGCAACGACATTCGTCCGCACGTATATGTTGCTCCCTCAGCTGATGGCGAAATCCAACCGATGCCAGTATTTGCACAAACTTACGTTGACTTTCTTAATCCCTTGTACCGCACTTTTACCAATTCCACGTGTCAATTCCCACAGATCACTTTGGGTGGCTTCTTGGATGGAGTGCAGCATGGCAAAGAATTGCGTGAGCTTTATGGAGACAAGTATCATGTGATTCCGGATCAACCAGATCCGCATAGGGTGTGGATGCGATCCTCTACGGCTGCTCTTACTCAAGATTCAGCTTCGGGCGTGCTTCGAGGTATTTGGCCCGACGTTCAAGGTCCCCTTCCATTGTTCCAACAAGCCGATCAAGTTGACACACATGAGCCTTCGTGCGACCGTGCAGACTCGCTTCTGAGTGCTGCCAAGAAGACCGACGCATGGAAAAAACATTTGAGTGTTACCAAGCATTTGCGCAAAGAGCTGGAGGCCATACTGCAGACGAATGTTAGCGACTGGCAGTCTGACTGGGACCATTACAATGATAATTTCCAAGCCCGCCTGTGTAATGGATATCAGCTCCCTTGTTCAAATGATGATCCAACCAAATGTGTCACAAAAGATCAAGCTAGGAAGGTGTTTGCAGCTGGTGATTGGGAATATAATTATTACTGGGTCGCTCGTGACAATGTTACTGAGGCCATCAGGCTGACGAGTGGACTCTATATCAAAGACCTTATTGAACAGTTAAAGGAAATGAACTCTGGAAATTCAGACCTCCAATACGTTCACCACTTCATGCATGACGGAGACATTGGTCCCCTAGCAGGTTCGTTAGGCATCAAGTCCTTGCGTTGGCCTGGTATGGCATCCAACATTGCTATTGAACTTTGGACTGCGAACGATGGGAAGAATTATGTTCGAGCGCTTTACAGTGGCCATACAATTCACTCTAGACACGGAAACATGGAGTGGATGCCCTTTGATGATTTCATTTCCTATTGGAGCAAGTTTGTACCCGCAAATTTCGTTTCGCAGTGCAAGAAGTCGCTTTAAGAAGCCGCGCAACGCAATAGGGAGAGACGAATGTTGATGGATTCACGTGTGGAGATTCTTTATTACGATTGGGTAATGCTAATTTTTTCGTACTTGATGCTTGTTCGCAATGTTTCGTTAATAATTACCCCTGTGCTAGATTCCTTGTTTTTTGGCCACTTGCCATGGTGCTGACCGTATACTTCGTATACATAACTTTATTTATATGTGCCCTAGATGCACATGCTGCACATTCGTCACAGCCAAAGCAGAGTTGGTCTCTCCATGGCCAAGGATCACCCGTTTACACAGCGTCTAAGTTATTCCCCACGGACAAATTTTATAGCATGTACTTTTCACCGAAAGCTCAAGAAGCTGAACCACGTCCCGTTGTAACGAAGATTGGAGGGAAGGCATTTGCCGATTCTCTGAATGATCCCGCCCGCATGCCCTCTGAGCCTCCATCTAACTCGGGCGTAATCCCTGCTCCTTCATCTACATCCTTACCATTCAATTTGAAAGATCAGACTCATCAAAAAGTTTCCAAAGTAATTCGTGACAGCTCTATGTCGAAATGTGATCGGTGCAAGAATGCGCTAAAGCTTGGACAATCGCTCGCTCATGTTCAGCCTGAAAGTGTTCCTAACATTCTTATCGAGTTGTGTAAAGAATTTCAATATAAACAATTTGGCAGAAATCCAGACGTCAACAAGACGTGCGAGTTATCATACACTCAAGGCGGCCAAGGCGGTGTCTTCACACAAGTGCTCTCCTACGCTGACTTGAGTGATTCGAGCTCTGATCCGGATTTGATCTGTGCGCAACTGTTTTATAATTTTTGCCCGATGCCGGAGCCCAAGACTTTGTCTGATTCATTTTTAAATGATTGGTTCCACGGTCAGCGAGAGGAGTCAAATAAAATAAAACAACGATCTAAGAAAGTTGGAAAACCCGCATCATCAGATCTTCGAGTCTTGTGGACGTCCGATATTCATGTTGATGGACGATATGCCGTGGGCTCTGAGGCCAAGTGTACCTATCGCTATTGCTGTCATTCCAACTCGTTTAATGTCGAATCTTTCAACTCGTCTGGCTATGTAACCGGTAACACTTCTGTCCCGTCAAAAAACATTACATTAGCCGCACCATATTGGGGCTACGAGGGGTGTGATGCACCTTGGTCACTTGTTGCATCGGCTTTCCAGGCCATGGAGGATCTTGGTGGTAAGGATGGTTATGATATTGCTCTTTACACCGGCGACCTTGTCGCACATGGTCAAACATGGGAGGAGTCGCAAGAACTAGTGCAATATTCGGAATCGGCATTGTTCGACATGATGCATCGCTATCTTAGAAACACGACAGTGATTTCTGCTATTGGAAATCATGATACAAGTCCTACAGAGTACGCTGCTCCAAATAACTTGCCGGATGGCCGAGGAAATCAATTTAGCTGGGACTGGGACTATGTATCTAAGTTATGGAATAGCGAGGGCTGGGTCAATGACAACGAGCAGACTCAAATTCGAACACACTACGGCGGCTATTCAATTTCTCCTCGAAAGGGCTTGCGCGTAATTTCTTTCAACACTGATTTTTGGTATCGTGGTAATGGCTTCGCCTTCTTGCATACCTCCAATCCCGACTTTAGCGGTGTCTTGCGTTGGGTCACGGATGAACTGCAAGCGGCTGAGGATGCCTACGAACGGGTGTGGATTATTGGACATGTTCTTCCAGGCTGGGATGGGTATAGCTCAATGGATCTCCCAACAAATTTGTTTTATCAAATTGTGACGCGCTATCAAAGCACAATTGCTCACATGTTCTTTGCACACTCGCATGAGGATACTTTCAGTGTATTTTATCACAACACCAACGGTAATTCGAGTAGTGCATCACTGCGCACACAAGATGCTGTCGGCATAGCGTTACATTCTCCCTCAGTGACACCATTGACCAACATGAACCCGGGAATTCGCATTCTTCAAGTTGATCCAGAGACGTACGAAATTATGAATTACGACCAGTTCTACACACCCTTACAAAATGTGCAAAATCAGACAGAAACTGCCAAGGGCCTTGTTTGGTATCATTTATACAGCGCGCGTGAGGCTTACGGTAATTTTAGCGCAGCAAAGGCAGCTGGTAGCTATCACGCTCCTGTTCAGCTCAATGATGATGGAACGTGGCCTGCTTTTGTGCCTCTTAATGCATCTTTTTGGGCTTCAATCTCCGATGAAATTCTTGCTCGACCAGAATTGGCAACACAGTTCCAAAGATTCCAAGGTCGCAACAGTCCATTAAGTCCACCTTGCAGCAATAAGGCCTGCGCCAAGGCCAAAGCTTGCTTCATGCGAGCCGGCTCGTTCGCATTGGGCAAAGCCTGCGGAAGCTCCTACTCAACAGTTCAATAGTCACTTAGAGACATGCTTTCGTTTTTGTTAACGATGCTCTTGAGCATGAGGACTCGACAGCCTGTGCCATGGCAAGCAGTTTCTCCTCTTGAAATCGCCGGCCCATGAGCTGAATTCCAACTGGCATTCCTCGAGACATGTCCGGGTCATATGCATGATATACATCTTCATCTATACTTGATAAAAAGTTTTGGCGATGAGTCTGCGGGACCGGTTCAGCCTTTGCGAGTGGCATTGATATGGATGGAAAATGCAACACATTGGCGGGTGGGGTGTAGCCCTGATACGTAACACCTCCTCGCCTCCAACACACTACACCAGTATTCGGCAACAAGATCCCGTCCATGGCTCGGCCACAACGTGATTGTTGTGCTGTTTCATTCCAGGCTCGCTCGTATTCCATACGGTAAGCTTTAAGTTCCATTGCTTGTTCATGTGCTTCTGCTACAGAAATAGCAGACCGTTCACCTTTCTTTGAGCCAAAAATCGCGGCCACTTCTTCAATCAGCGGTTCTCCAGCCTTTTCAATTAGCTCATGTATTTGCTCACCAGCGCATTGAGTCATTATTTCAAGCCAAAGTGTCAGAGCTTGGAAATGAGACGGTGGTGAAAAAGAAAGAACCTCATGACCATCTCTTTCAAGCGCATCGATCACTTGCGTAAGTGCTTGCTCAATAGGAGGTTGTGGGTGAACGATTCCGTCATTCAGCATTACACCGAAGACCAAATTTGAGGGAAGGTCACAATTTTTCCATGGTAGTTCTACCACAGATGGATCCACGAGCCAGGGTTGAGATGAGAGCAACAATTTTGTACAAATCTCCAGTGCTTGTAGTGAATTGGCCATTGGCCCAACCACAGATGGAATCAACACTTGTCCCGGATCTGTTGACCGTGTTCCTATAATTGGAAAGCGGCCAGGTGTTACCTTGAGGCCCCAAACGCCAGCAACACTGGCAGGAAGGCGGATCGAGCCCCCGATATCAGAGCCGATTCCTAGCGGGGATCCGCGTAATGCAAGCAACGACCCTTCGCCTCCTGAAGACCCTGCAGCTGAGCAAAAACGGTTTATGGCGTTATTTGTAAACCCAAAAACATTATTAACTGTTTCTGCACACATCATACTCGTTGGAACGTTGGTTTTAACAAAAAAGACAGCTCCTGCATTACGAAGAATTTTCACAACACCAGCTTCATCCTGAATCATGGCTTTATCGTTTAACCATGCAGCAAATCCGACCGTGGTATCTGTCCCCTCCAAGTAGAACAAGTCTTTAAGAGAAACAGGGACCCCATGCAAGGGTCCCACTGGACGACCTGTTTCCTTAAGATAAATATCCAACTCATCAGCACGCCTTAACGCATCTTCCAAAATAAATTCAGTCAAGCAATTCGTAAGCTGATGGGCAAGAGCTGCGCGGTGTGCAAACGCAAGTGTCGCTTCTTTGGAAGAAACTAACCCTGCTTGCAGCGCTGGACGCAGTACCTCAAGTGGTAGCTCGGTGATTTGACGCTCCTCAGGCGATAAATTCGATTCAACAAATTCCACTCCATTCTGCAAATGTTCTGGAGAAGGTACCTGTTCAAGTCGCCAATTCTTAGGGATAGAATTCTTAAGTGCATCTCTTTTAGCTTGGGCAAGATCTTGCCAACTCAGAGAATCGATCATTAATGAAAATTAGATCTTAGCGAGTTACAAGCATCTTCATAGTGTGGGTGCGTGCATGCATTACATATTTTCTAAAATATCCAGAACATGTGCCCCGGAGAATGCGGGGTTCTGGCGTTTCTCGGGCGTATCAGCCAAAATATTGGTTTAGATTGGTTGGTATGAGCTACTTTTTCAGTCTCACGAAAGCCTAACATTCAAGTATTATTTGCCTCCCAACAAACTTAGATAAAACAACTGAAATACTGACTTGCACATTTACTGGATAAATCTCATTTTAGACCAGCACTCTCTGCTCTGCACCTTTTTATTTTCCGATCGCTCTCAGAGGTGAGCTAGATAAAAGGATTTGTCAAGGGGAGGTGACCCGCTATGCATCATATCTAGGAGCGACTTCAGATTTTTAACGGTTGCATGGCAGTCTTAGGTACCGTGAATAAAAGCAAACTTTCTGCATCCATGCCCAGTTCGGTACTACTGGTCATCGCACGCATAAACAAATAGCAAAATTACGAATCGCTACGAGCATTGCATTGGGAAACTTTCCTGAAATATGTGCACTAAGCTGATTAAAGCCAACTCTTTACTGATATGTGAACGGAGCAGCACACTTTGAGAAGCATTTATACGTCGTACAATGATATATGTCAGTTCAAATCGAGACCCTTACGGCATGTTTGGGTGCGAGAAAATATAATCACGAGACATAGTTTTGATTTGCTAACCCCATGTCTATTGACATGCTGTTTGTGCGCCGAGTTTCTTGCGTGTTTATGCATAATTACGTTATATAGGCTCATACTAAATTGGTTCTTGATGCACGTATCAAGCGCCGGTTGCGACAATGGAAACATCCGTATCAAGTACCAAATGGAGCAAGATCATCTACAGAGATTTTTTACTATAGGTCTTGCTTTACGCTTGGAGCCACTGCCAAAACTTAGTTACGATCTTGTCAAAAGAAATCAAGAGAACAATGATGCTAGAGATGCATTTGATATTGGGCAAGGACAGCGGCTTAAGCCACGCATCTCTACATTTCCACCAACTACATTCGACCATGTAAAGGAATTCCTTTCCGATTCAAGATTGTGTGAATGCGTTAGAACATGGTCTGAAATTTTTTCAATTCTAGATGCTGCTGATGATGATCCTCATTTCAGTAAATTGCGGCATTTTTTTGATGCTCGACTTAGCACCTTAATGGATCTGTACCGACAAGATGATGGCTTTGAAGAAGAACCAGATGACATAACACCGACTCGATTGGAGCGAAAGAGTTCTGTTAAGAGTAGTTCACGCGCACCCAAGCGACTTCAATGGCCACGTCGAGCTAGCGCCTCCACTGCCGATCAAAGTCTTCACCCAGCGCGCTCCATCTTTGGATCAGTAAGGAAACCAAGCAGCTCTCACAAGCCAAATGAATTTGAGGAAAGTTTCTCCGATAAATTCGACCTTTGGCTAGATGATCATGAACCAAGGCGTGTGCGGTTTGGTGTACGCTTGGACCTTGATCGCGTTTGCCTTGCAAACTCTCGTAACCAAGCATCTGACATGAATTCTAAAAAGCCTTTTCACGTGTCCGATGCAAGGCTTAAATTCACAGAAGGTCTAGATCCTGAACATGAAGAACCCTCTATAAGAAGTGATGACAATGCTGGATCTATTACTTCTCGCCGTTCTTTCGTCCAACGCATGTTTGAGAAAGGACTTCGTCGCGAGAGTCAAAATTCTTCAAACCCGCCCACATGGCTTCAAAATCATGAAGACATGACTAACGCATCAAATCAAGCGTTTGATGATTCAGATGAGGAGCAAGAGGCTTCGCCTTTTGGTTCGCCTGGTTGCTCCACTACTCGCCACGGATCGGTGCCCAGCAATGCATCTCGACCCCAGCTTAATGGGGCTTCCAAAGCAGCAGAACTTGAACGCGTCGAAGAAAAATCTGCCGTTGATTTAAATGAAAAGCTCATACGAGGCGTGCATTATTTAGGATTGAATGATGCGCAGCCTGTCTCATATTTCAAGGAAGGGCAGGATTTTATTAGTTTGCTTCGCAAGGCATCTGTTCAAATGCAAACTCTTCCATGGTCTTACGGCCAACAAGATCCACTCTCTACAATCATCACGTATGCTTTCGCAGATGCTTTTGGATGGGAGGGCATTCTTCATCTGTGTTACGGGAAACACAGTGCATGCGAACGTGAGCAGATTTTCTCAGCACTAGGACGTGCCGCAGATATGGAATTGCATCGGAAAGAGAAATATGATGCTGTTCTTTCATGGAGAGATAAAGTGTGGAGTAATAGCGACAAAGAAACGCTTTGTGAGGACGAAACTCCCCAAACTCTCCCGTCTTTTAACTCCGAATCCGACCAAATTAAATCAAGCCAAGAACCTCAAAAAGATGAAATAATTCTAGATCCTTTGTCCAAGGATTCGGACGCTAGCTGCTACAAGTCTTCTCACGATAAATGGAGGACTTGGGAAGATTGGAGACTGTTATTTACAAGTCTCTCGGCGTGGGTGTCAGAGTACGAGACTACTCGTGTGCAATCTTGTCTTTCTCATGAATACAACCTAGAAAATGTATTCCAAACAAGACCGTGTGAGACATGTCCTAATGTGCTCCCTTTGAGTGTCGAAAAAGATGCGATTAGCAGTCAATTCGGCTTTTGGCGTCTTTCTGGAATACCGAGTGCTCTTCGGCTTGAATCAAACCAAGAACACATGGACTATCGATGGGCTCGCGTCAGGCTCGAAAGCAGTATGATTGGGACGCCGTTGGTCATGACTACGGCGGGGGTTCAGTTCTTTTTGATGCAGCTAACTTCAGCCCCATGGGTGTATCACGGAGCGTGGGAGTTGGACTACTTGGACAAATGCATCTTCGAATCAACCATCACAAGAGAACGTTTCCCTCCACCTGGAGACTCAGTTGTAACTCCTCTCAGCCCATCTTATTCCAAACGGGAAAATCGCGTTGAATGCCCTTATCCAAGCGTGAGGGGAGCGTGGAGCCCGGACGAATGGAAGAAATGGCTAGGTGGTTTGAGAGAAGGGCATATCATCACCCCAACAATCTCTTGGCAAGGATGGTGGACTTTGATCGCAGTTTTAAATGGAGCAGACCATTCTGGGCGTCCTTTTGATCTTCAATTGCGTGCACCCGGAGATCCCGTTCAGCCTGATGAAGATGGCTCAATTTATTTGTAACCATTACCAACGACAAAATTTCAAGAACTAGGGACATTTATTGGCTCCACATCTTTCTGGTTCAGGAGCGAAAGATACAGTGTCCACGCAATACCGCAAGAAGCAGAGAATGGCACACGTAACCTGCGCATATTAGGTCAAGACCTTAACCGTACAAACCTAAGTGGCATCACACCAAAGTTGAATAATTGTAATGCTGGCCATATTTTCCAGTTGGCTAAAAGAGCTGGAATGTATATCTGGAATAAGTGCTTTCCTTACGCACATCATTGTACTTTTCCTTTAGGGTCTCGAAACTATGGCGGCCTTCCATAATTCCCATAGCCCCAACGAATAATGCAAGCCCAAATGGTGCAAAAACAATTTGGTCAGTCATAACTCGACGCATTAGTCCGCTCCAAATGAGTGAGCCAGAAGCCCCGCGGATACGGAACTTGTGTTCAATGAAATGATTCCACTCAGCTAAGAGTGGTGCCATAGCTGAACCAAATATAAGAAAGCGGCTTGAGCGGGGGAAGTCCCACTCTAAGAGCGGCTTACCCTCAGAGCGCCGATCAAATGTCTGAGCAAGTCCATCTGCGACCGCCGTGAGCATTCCATTCGTAACTGCAAGTGTACCCCAAGGGTATTTTTCAAACATTCGATTATAAAATGTGCCCAATCTCATCGTGGTGTGCAATGAGCCAACACGGATGATGCTCAAGACAAATTTTGCCGAGCCTATTTGTTAGTATTATTCATGCGTTTACGGCATTTTTTTCACGTTTTTGACGCAAATACACAAACGAGTGGAGGCCAAAGTGTATAGTCGTCAAGTTCCTCATGACAAGTCACTGGCTCGTCAAAGCCGAGCCTCTTTCACGCCTTGTTAAGGGGATAGATGTAGCATTCAGTGTTGACCGCTTTGAAAAAGAAAAAGTTTGTTCTTGGGAAGGCGTTCGGAACTATCAAGCACGCAAGTATTTGCGAGACCAAATGAAGACAGGACACCGAGTTCTTTTTTATCATAGCAGCTGCAAAGTACCCGGCATTGTTGCATTAGCAAGTGTTTGTAAAGACGGATATCCTGACAACACAGCATGGGAGCCAGGAAATCCATACTTTGACCCAAGATCCGATCCAAAGGCGCCTCAGTGGTACATGGTGGATTTGCAGTTCGAGGGTCGACTCACACACCCCGTTCCGCTTGGAGTCCTAAAACATCTCACAAGTTCAGACCTATCGGATGCACAACGCGAAGATGTGAAGTATTTATCAGAAGACCATTTGCTAGCTGTGGCAAACATGCTATTACTCAATCGATCTCGTTTAAGCGTGCAGGTAAGAAAAAAAAAGTGTTGTCTAACCTAGCCCGTTGAATATATGGCATTTGAAGCAATTACGCTGCTTGGTCAGAGAGGTGGTTTCATGAATTGGCCAGGCAAATGGTCAAGAACCAATACCCCAGATGAATCCATCCCTCCGTCGCGCAAGCGTCGACGCAGTTAGTCCATGTAAAACAACCACTGTAGCCACGTGCCCCGATAGCGTGCCTTGCTGACAAACCATTTTGGCCCTAATGTGTCCGTTGTTGCATCGTGGCTTCAAGGCGATCTAGAACCTTGGTGCTGGAGCGGAAGAGCCGATTTGCATCACCCCTAACACGCCTTTTGAATTCAGGTGTCGTAATTCGCATGGAACTGTGTGAATAAAAATGCCTTTAGAGCACTTTGGCACAGGGTCATGGCAAAAGTTTCACAAGCGTCCTCTAAGTGATATCAGCCACGGTCATGCCAGCACTTCAATGACTCGGGCTACCTCCGATTTTCGAGATCGCGGACAGGTTCACTCGCCTTTTGAGGGTCTCAATGGAAAGGATGCCCAAGAAGGTCGTGGAAGTAACGAAGATGATGATGCAATCCTGTCAAAACTTACTGGGGTGAGTCGTTCCGTCAGTTGGGGCCGCGGAACATCTAATCGACAACAGACTTCAAGGCTACAAACAAATTTTTTACCGGGTGAAAAAAGGTGTCATTCAACCCCTAAAAATTCTTCACGCCCAATAAATCCATCATTGGCTATGTCGCCTTCCATGGCTAAATCCGCACTGACATATGACGACGAAGACAGTCCGAATGACTCGACTTCTAGCCCTGCCTCCTCTGCCGCTTTATCTTTGCGTTCCTTGTCAGCATGTGACAATGAACGCACACATCAAGGGATTTTAAACCAAGCAAGTCCTTTTCGCTCGACATTTCAGCCACAAGCACACGATAATAGAGCCCTTTCTGACCCTGCTCCATCAAATTCCCGGTTGCGTCCTGGAATCACTGAACAGGATCTAGGGAGTCCCAAGTCCCGTTTATTATCGTCACCAGAAATACCGGAATCTCAGCTTTACTCAACAAGTTTTCCCACTGTCTCGGTTGATGCACACGAAATGCCTATTTCAGCTGAATTGGCAAGTGCAGAGGGGCCCAGAATCTCACTTCGGTCACCAGTTCCCCAAAGACCTTTGCCAGGCTCTCGGCGCGAGAGTGGTTCTGACTTGGATACATCAATGAATGATGTGCCTGTTCGAAGACATATGGGTTCCTTTTATTTGCGAAAACAATCTTCAAATCCGGATCTATCGCATTCCATCCGGTCTATCGACTCCATAATTGATGACGATTGCAACAGCATAGGGCAAGGAGAATCACGTTTACGAATAGGCCCTATTCGGTTCTTTTCACGTTTTTTTCATGACGACATGCCACGGGGCACAAGAAGCGGAAGTACCTCACCAAATTCTTTCAGTCCGCCTTCGTCTTCCTTGCATCCAGGCGCATCTTTTCGAGGCTTGAACGATTTACGTCGAAGTTTTAATATGGGTCGACCAAGCAGCTTGGCTCAGACTTTGGGTTTATCAGCTAAACAGGCTCTTCCGCGACCCCCGCGTTCTCCAATGGTTTCGGCGATTGCTTCTAAAAACTTGGAAGTTGATGATGATGACATTCATGAGATCCACGGCCTCACGACACGTAGTTCTACCCCGGTTCGTTCATTATCGCCTCCAACGATGCCGAATCAAGTTTATACAAGTTTTTGTCCGGAGGCGGGACTTGCCAAGTTGAATATTCAAGATTCACACGCATCTGATGTGCAAAATATGAGTGCTTATGAACTCGGGGAAGAAATCGGGAGTGGCGCATACGGATTCGTTCGACGGGCTCGTTCTCGCGACCGAGGTGAGGAAGTTGTTATCAAGTATATTTTTAAAAGTTCAATATTTGCAGATTCGTGGCGTCGGCATCGCATCTATGGAACAATTCCTGGAGAGATATTTGTGTTATTACAGTTGCAACACACATCCTATACTCCACCGCCATCGCCTCCACGTTATATTGCAAATAAGTCGCGTTGGGAACAGGTTCGCGATACGGTGTTAGCAGAGCAAAGTCAAGGGCACACTACTGGACATCCTGGCATATGTAAACTATTGGAATTTTTTGAGGATAATGATTATTATTATATGGTAATGCCTCGTTTTGGAAATGGTCAAGACTTGTTCAATTATGTGGAATCATCTCCATATGGGCTAGAGCCACGAGAAGTTCGCAGCTTCTTAGGTCAGGTTGCAGATGTGATTGCTTTCATGCATTCGAACGGGATTGTCCATCGGGATATTAAAGATGAAAATGTAATATTGGATTCATACGGCATGGTGCAGCTTATCGATTTTGGGGGGGCTGCACGTATTCGCCCTGGTCTGATGTTTGATACGTTTAGCGGCACGATGGATTATGCAGCACTTGAGATACTTCGTGGCGAGAAATATTCTGGACCACCTCAAGATGTTTGGGCCTTCGGAGTCCTAGGCTATGTGTTAGTTTGCGGTGAGTGTCCATTCGCAAATGTGGAAGAAGCAAGTGTGGGCATGTCAGCCGGGGCGCGACCTTTACTTGTGCTTCAACATTTTTGCCTCGAACAAAGCCCTGGCGTTCACAGCCTTGCTAATTCAGACTCGTCTCAAGACGAGAATATACCCCCGCCAGATAATGGCGGTCATTTCTCTCAATTATGTGACCTGATTTGTCAGTGTTTACAACATGATCCCAGTATGCGGCCCTCAGCTAATGATATCCTTCATCACGCGTTTCTGTTCGGTAATCAGGGATGGATGGGTCCGTGCGGCTGGCGTCATTAATATAGGGGATTTCCAGAAAAACCACGCTTACTCGGTATTTTATAGGCTAAATGCACGCACATGTCAGAGTCTCTTATGCACGCCCTTGTCCTAATTAAATTAATGGAGGGTTGTTCTAACGACATGAAATTGTGCCATGCTTCTGGATCCACGTGTTTCTAGTATAGGTGCGGCTGAGTGTGAGCATGATGAGAACACGACATAAATGACTACGTTTCAAGTATTTACACAATTTCAATGAGGCCAACGAATGTCACTTCTACCATGGTGTCCCGAAATCCTGCTAGCGAAAATTTCCCGCTAGTTTCTTCAGCGCTCTCGCCGATTCCTTTCACACCTAACCGGAGCTTATCGCTCCAGTTTAAGGGTGAGAGGATTTGTGATGAATCTGTTCAGCGACAACTCGAACAGAGAATTGACTTGTTAAAGCACAATATAAACTCACAGTCGAAACTAAACTTTTTGCTGGAGAGCGACATAAGAGATCTCGATAGTCGAATCGCCTTACTTATTGCCAACCGCATGGCACTAGATGAATTTGACTACCCACAAGTAGGAAAAAATGAGTGCCGATGTCACATCTTGGACGATAAACGACTTCAACTTTATTCCATCCTTTTTCACATATTGGTTACTGAACCCAGGCATATCGCAACATTGTGCTCACTTGTATCCCTAACTGAGATGGACATGTTTCTACAAACGGTAATGTTTACAATTTATGCGAATCAGTACGATGAATATGAAGAGCACTTGCTGCTCACTGTATTTCAGTTTGTGCTCTCTACTCAATTTAAAACATCTCATGATTTTAGCACCGTTTTGAGAGCCAACACGCCTATCTCACGTATGATGTCAACCTACACAAGACGAGGGGCTGGGCAAACATATTTAAAAAATGTACTATCAAGGCACGTTCATACGGTTTTACAGACTCCGACCAGTCTGGACCTCGATCCTGCGCATGTATTACATGAGCTTGTGCGAGAGGGTGCGATCAACGGCAATCCTGAATGTGTCACTCTAGATCATCCCATGGTGCAAGAAAGAATCGAGGCACGAAGCTCCTTTTTAATGCACATCGCCAATGCAGTCGTGAATGATATTATTACTTCCGTCGACCTTGTGCCATACGGTATTCGCTGGATCTGCAAACAAATTAAAAGTCTCACTAGAAAAAAAGACCCCGATGCCTGTGCGGACGTTATTTTCTCTTTAATTGGTTCTTTCTTTTTCTTGCGTTATGTGAATGTTGCTATCGTATCACCCCAGCTATACTTGCTCAACGTCGAATCTGGTTCCAAGCATGGTCATCGCGCCTTGGTCCTTGTAGCAAAAATGCTGCAGTACCTTGTTAACAATCCATCACATGAAAAAGGCTGCATGATGAGGCTTTTGAAATCATTCACAGATATTAATCGCCATCGATTAACTATGTTTCTGAATTCGCTTTGCAACGTGGATGACTTTTATGGGTCACTGGAGATTCATCATTACATGGCTCTGTCTAAGTCCGACAGGAGACTTCACATCTCGATAAATGAGCTATTTTTCATGCACGCCCTTGTGAAGAAATACTTGAATGTTTTGGCTCCAGATCGTGGCACCCATCTTGGACAAATCATTGAAGAGCTGGGTAGATCTCCGGATCAATTAACGCGGAATGAAAATTACACTATTGATTTGGCACTTTTTAGTCGTTGGGAAACTCCAAAGCATGACCTCGCGTCTACCTTAATGATCGAGAATAACATGACATCAAGTGACATACTTTACATTGAAACCAAGACGCTCTTCGTCGAAATAATGAGACTGACTTCCTGTCGGACTAGGCCCACTAACCTTTCAGAATTGGCGAGGAACGCAGCAAGATCTGGGATTAAATATTTGGAAGCTCTTGGCCGCCGTGCATCTACAAAGCTGAATGAACTTGAGGAGCTTCGAATTCTCCATGAAGACATTCAGAAAGATCTGATGATTGACGAAATTCATACTGACTTTACGTGCCTATCACAAATTAATGGGTTGAGTAAACTCACAGAGGATGAGAAAAATCTGAATTCTGTTCTCAATGCTTTGAAAGAGCATCATGATTTTTTGCAAATGCAGCTTAAGACATACAATGACTACTTGAAAAATATCTGCCAAGCTTCTAACACATTAAGAGGAACAGGTGCAAACAGCGCCTTTGGGTCGTGGTCATTCTGATGACGACAGAGAAGAAAATAATAATAAATTAAGATTATCGTATAGTTCATCAATACTATTATTGTGATTGGTCTTGCCTTAAAGGCCTAAAAGAGTCTAGACCAAGCTGCTCCCTTTTGAACCATTCTAGCATTCCTCAGATTTTGGTGCGTATGCTAGTTTCAGGTTCTGTATATGGCGGTCCTTACTTGTTCACGAAAAACAAAACAAAGCTCGTAACCATTTCAAAGCTTGCCGTAGACTTGTGCAAGATTCATCCACTGTCTTTATGTCTTAATTACTCGTCCCCATGGTGTTATGATCTTTTTCATACGCTAATTCATGTGAGAAAACTACAACTACTCTCACGGGCATAAAACACACTCACTCACAGCCTAGTAGAATTTCGCAGTATTAGGTTCATCATGCACCCTTTCTCATGCTAGTTTTTCGCAACATACTATGTCGAGTAGGGCAAGCAAATTGAATTGCGGTATGGAATGCCCAAACAGCATTTTTTTGGGGGGTAAAGAGTATCCTTTCTGTATACATGACGATGCCAGTCCACAACTAAGACAGCAAGTATGGCATAAACCAAAATAACATGTTACTTCTTCGAGTTGGCGGCTTCCTCGTCACGCTTGGCCTGGCGGGCCTGACGAGCACCCTCGTGACGGTGAATAGCCCGAGCCATACGGAGCGTTCGGAAGGCCTCACCCTCCTTCTCCTCGGCAGTGATGGCACGAGGAGCCTCAAGAGTCATGCCAGCGGGAATAGGGAATGCATCCGAAGTAGCGCGCGTAGTCGTGATCGAGGAGATGTCAGGCATCTGGCCCTTGCTCTTCTTCGTGCGACGGGGGAAGACAATCAAGCGTTCCTTGTATGCCTTGAGCCGGTCAGTGTTGAGCTTGAGACTTTCCTCGCTCCTGTTCTTACGACGGTGGTCGACCGGAATACCGATCGAGCGAGCCTCAACCTTGCGGATACCAGCAGCCTTGAGCTCTTCGAGCGTGAAGCCACGACCCTGACGCATCTTCGTGTTGTACTTAAGGGTCTGACCACGCACAGCTGGGCGAAGAGGCTGGAGCGGACGCATACCTAGGGCAGCGGCCTTGGCGGCACGAGCATTACGTCGGCTCTTTTTGCGACCTGCCTGGTCAAACCAGACCCGCACACGGCGCTGCCAGTCCTTGTGGAAGTGATTGTTATGGAGGAGGTTGTTGTGGCGGAAACCCATACTGAAACACGTTAGCAACCATTCAAAGAAGCTATACAATAGCCTGCCGCATCCCACGCAGACCCATGACGATAAGATGCGCGGACTGTTGCGCTCATCAAGCGTACCTTGCTAGGACTCACGTCGGTGGAAGGTGGATTGGTTCACCTGGAGCATGTCTAGGACAACGAAAATGCTTCGCGCGATATTGGTCACGTGTGTACAGTTATACACGTGATCATGGCGTTCGACAGTCCGTGCGGTATATCGCTCCACTTTCACTCCACACTGGTGTGGCATGTAACTGGTGCGACACTATGACTGACGATACTGCTGATCCATTCGTTGTGCGATGGTTGACATGGTGTTCTCAAGCATTGCAGTCACATAAATATCCTATCAGATCTCTTGTCGATGTGTCGTCTCCGCTATCACCAGACACTGAAACAAGAGAAGATGTCATTGCGCGAGGGCGTTGTGAACAATGGAAAGAAGACCTTCTTCGGACAAGCCCCATGGTTCGGTTTATGGTCAAGCATTTGACGCTTATTCAGTGCAATCCACTCTCCCCCAGAGAAGATCCTGCGAGTCAAGGAACCCCGCCCAAGCTGTTAATTGCTTCTTGTCCACCCGACATTGCTGGAGGTTTCTCACCGTCGCCTCCCGAGAGACCCACGTCCGAGTCGGGAATCTTACTGTGCGCGAATCGTATCTTCAGTAAGGCACATCTTGAGGATACGATTTCACATGAAATGATACATTGGTGGGATCACTGTCGCTTCAAGGTTGATTGGGGCAATCTGCGACACCACGCATGCAGTGAGGTACGCGTGAAGGAGAGTGAGGCTGAAAAATTACTAACAGCTTCAGATTCGTGCTGCGTCCTTGTCAGGAGATTGTAATTGGACACGCGAAATTAATCGGCGCCACTTTGCACTTTCTAAACAGCATCAAAATTGTGTGAAGCGACGTGCGATCTTATCTGTTCGTGGGAATCCGGCTTGTAAGAGCGAGGAAATGGCAATGAAGGTGGTTGAAGACGTATGGGACAGTTGCTTTCATGATACCCGACCATTTGATGAGGTACGTTTAGTCTCTGTTGCGTTAAACCGGACGCTGACCACTAGATTTATTGAAATATGAGGCTATGGACAGTATGAATTCGACTCTATCTAAGAGTTTCAAGTCGTTTCGTACCAGCGTATATACGTGTATCCAATGCGGTTGTTTTGTCTCCCACACGTTGAAGACGTTTGTTTTGAGCGTCCACTTCTTGGCCCATAGCACGACCTAGTATATTCATACGGGCGCTCAAGGCGGCAATTTCATCCAAATTGCCATCGAGTTCATCTTCAAGCTCATCATCGCTTTCAGTGGCTTCGAATTGATAGCGCTCACGCTGAGCTTTAGGATCGACCAATTCTGAATTGTTGTGCGTAAATTTGTTTCGCACTTTTGAAAACACGTTGTCGTTAGAGACAGTTTCCTCGACCCGACGTTGTGAGGAAAGCATCTCAGCACGTGTGAGCTCACGTTCTTGGCGTTCATCAATGTGACGTTGCACTGCTCGAGCTTCCTCCGCATCTCGCTTGGCCCTTCTGTTCCGACTAAATTTGGGTCGGAAAATAGACTGATTCAACTGAGAAATACGTCTAGCATTATCCTCAGCGCGAGATGCATGCGCCTTAGCAATGTCAAGACTTCGTTCAGTATCACCGATGGTATCTTTTTGTTAGTTATGCTTTGTCAGACATACCGCTTTGTTCACCTAGCTTGACCATAGTGTTAGTAGCCGTCTCTTCGGTCTCGCGAGCAAGACGCAATGCGTTGCGCGTACTACTCAGACTTTCCTGCTTCGTGCTTCGAATTTGATACTTCAACCCCTGAATTTCTTCCTCTTCAGGATCAAAGCCTTGAATGCCATTCTGTACAGCATAAGGGTCACGGTACGCTGATGAATGCGATGGCGCTGGTTTTTGATAGTACGGGGTCGACTGGTTATAAGACTGCTGCATTGATCCACTTCCGTATTCAGCCAAAAGCTCTGCATCAGTGGGTTGAGACGAAGACCCTATTACATTACGTCCAGCCGTCGGAGTGCTGCTGTTTGTAGAGCCATATGGGTCACGAGGACGATTCGAGCCCCGCACTGACGTGTAGGCATCCAGCTGTCCACTGTGTGTTGGAGCATTTGAAAGCTCTGGCTCAGAAACGGGTGGGATCTTGGGTTTCTTTCAAATTAGTGAGTCTCTTTGTTCGACGTACGCGTCTGAAAATCGGTTTCATGGTAGACTAAAGACTGCCCGTGTGTGTTGGACGCAATGGGTGTTTGTATCGCTGTGGAGGCAAGGCTGTCCGCACAGGTCAAGCGTCTCTATCTTATATAATGCGCGTTGTCCGGCAGAGATTAACTTTCTTTCATGGGCGCTCAAAGCTCCAAGCCGGCTCGTGTGCTTAGCTCACGGGTGACATCAAGTCATGCAAACCCCTCGTCAAAGCCTCCAAGGACAACATCAGTACGACCTGCTCAGAGCACAGAGTCGCATGAGGGTACCTCTCGCTTTTCTAAAGATAAATGTACGTGCCATCGCTACTTCCGGACCTGAACTCATTTCTAAGCTATTCTTGATGATGCACGCGATCCCCAATTTCAGCGTAACCTAGACATGTTAGGGCCTGTTCAAGTGCGCACTAAACGTGACACATTGCATCGAGACGGTCCGATGCTTGGAATTCTACACGCTAGGGTGCAGAACGAGCATTTAGAGTCTAACGAAGGAATAGCTCCAGGTCTATCGGCAGGAGAATTGTCGCGCCTATTAGAGGAATATCGAATTGACCCGACAAAACTGAATCAACTTGCTTTGGAATATGACGTAGGTGCTGACAAGCTACGCAGACTTGTGCGATACGTTGCCGCGCCAACTTATCTACAGTAATAAGACAATAAGTTATTTGTGCATGCTCAAAAGTTGTTTAATATATTCGAAGTCCATGCCTGTGGTTATTAGCTTCATTTTTGACGTACATTGTTTCGTATACGTTCGTCAAAGTCACGCATACATGACTCTAGGGCTTCAAGCTGAGCATGCTTGTCGTCCTTCCGCTGTCGTTTTGTGATTTGCACGCGGTCCTCGTATGCATGCAGAAACTCCTGCACTAGAGCTACGCCATTGTGTGTCACATCCGAATCCATGCGTGTTATATCTCTTTTATCTTCAATGCCTTCGAGTTCCTCAGCTTTACGCTTCGCTAACCGAATTACATCTTCGGGGAAATCGGCGAGTTCGGCAATTTGGATCCCATAGCTCTGGTCACTTGAGCCAGGTTCAACTTTGTACAGCAGCGTGATGTCCTTGTCGAACTGCGAGCCATTTTCTCTGGGGGTGACATGAGCAACCACATGAAGGTTTTCAACGCCTGGCAGCTTTCGTGCAAGGCTAGTCATCTCATGAAAATGTGTGGCAAAAACACATTTGCAGTGAATTTGTGTGACCATATACTCGGAAATCGCCCACGCCAAGCCAAACCCATCATATGTCGACGTTCCACGACCCAATTCATCAATGAGAACAAGTGAATCTCTGGTTGCACTCTTGAGTATGGTGGCAGTTTCTAGCATTTCTGCCATAAATGTGCTAATACCGCGGAGTTGACTGTCGCCAGCACCAACACGAGCAAGTATGCAATCACAAATCGGTATTTGAGCGCCAGCGGCCGCTGGAACGAAACAACCAATTTGGGCCATAAGTGTGATTACGCCAATTTGCCGCAAATACGTAGATTTTCCACCCATATTCGGTCCGGTCACGACGAGAAACTCGGATTCATTGGGCACCATGCTCACGTCGTTTGGAATAAAATGAATGTCATCCTGAACTTCTAAGCAAGGGTGGCGGGAGTCGCGCAGGACGAGGGAGGAACCGCGTTCCCTAAGTTCAGGTCTCGTGTAAGGAATTGGTGCATTGCTCGATACATGGGCAAGGCTCACAATCACATCCAGATGAGCTACAACAACATTGAGATGTTCAAGAGGTGGCGTATATGAAGAGGCGATGTCGATAACGTCTTTTACGAGCCGGCTTTGTGTACTCGCATAGTCCTCAGAAAGAGAACGGAATTCATCGTTCAACTCACGCACAGAAGGTGTCGTAAAATACAAACCACCCTGACGATAAATACTAAAAAAAAACAAGCCACGTACCTTTACTGTACTCAAGTCCAAGTATCCGCTTCGATTTTTGACAACGCCTGCATCCTGTTGCATGGTAAGCTATCATAATAACACATACCGTACGCGTCACGCGAAAGCAATAGCCGTATGAAGAGTGATTTTCGAGATGCAGCTTCTTTTCTGTATCAAGGCGCAAATCATGGCCGACCTGTATATGCTGTTCATCCAGCTGATCGCGAATTACGTCCAGCTTAGTTCGAATGAGGCGGAGGGTTTCATCGAATTCGGGCTTAATGACATAATTGTGGTACTGTAACTCGTCCAAATCCAGTGTCATTTCAACCATCTCGACAAGTTTACCGAGATGCTGGTACAGTTCATCCAATGGGGCCACAAATGTGCTGTGAAACAGCGCGCAGTCAGCTTCTGATACAATAGCAATGGATCTCAGCACTTGTGTGAGATCCGGAATTTTTATCACAGCTTGATAACAGCGCACCACATCTTCCAAAGTCGCAACACCTCGCTGAAAACGTTTTCCAATTCGCAACATATCAGGCATATATTTGAGAAAATCATCTTGCAGCCGATGTCTTGCTTCAGGGTCGTCAAGCAAAATAGATAACATTGATTGTCGATTTTGGATGGCATGCAAGTTCACCAGTGGCTGTTTTAACCATTGGTTGAGCATCCGAATACCTTGGGCTGTTTTACAGTGATTTAAAAGACCAAATAAGCTTGCGCCCTTGTTGGTGCCCGATGCTTGGCCATGAGGATCTGGGAACAAATTCAGGGCTCTAAGAGCCGCGTTATCCATTCGCAAATATTCGGACAAATCGTGAGAACAGAGAGTAAACTTGCCAAAATTGGACTCGTCGCCCAACAAATTAAGATACGAAATTAGCGCAGATGCAGATGTCATAGCTAGCTTTTTGTTCAAGTTGGACGTCAATGTTGCCTGTTGCGAGGAGGGTAAAAGGCGCAGTATATCTTCTTCCACAGATTTGTTAACAAAAAGACCACGCCTAACCTCTGTAATGACGCAACCACATCTTTCAATCATAGAACGAAGTTTTTGGAGGTTATAATCGGAGCCAGCCTCATCAGTAGGCAAGACGCATTCTTTCACGCCTAGTTGAATAATTAAAGACTAGAAAATATTAGCGTGCAAGCCATACTAACCTCAGAATTTGAAAAAAGATCGGTTTCTGCATATTCAGCGATGCCGAATTCTCGATTTGTGGCATCAGCAAAAGCTGCTCCGACTTGGTTTAAACCATCTTCAACCTTGATGCGCAAAGCTAGCACAATAGGACTTGAAACAACATCTGATTGCAAGAACAGGAGGTCCTCCAATTCCTGCAGATTTCCAGGTGATGCTTGTTTAGCAATAGCCCATGTGCTACCGCGTTTGCCTGACCCATCGCCGCTTGTGGATGCCCAGATCTCGACACGCAGTTGCTTCGTTGTGAGCGCATCGCGCAAAAAGCTCTTAGCTGCCGTCAAACTTAATGAGCATGAAGGAAGTCCTATATCCTCGCGAGATTTGCCACCTAAGTATCGTAAGACGGATTTCGTCTTGAACACTGTATCAGCAACATATAAAGCATCGTCACCGTACGCAGCATAGAAATCCTGACGATTGAATAAACGAACCGTTCCGGGTACAGTTGCTGGTAAGTTACGGAAAAACGATATAAATCCAGTGTCAACTTTCTCCGAGTCAAGACACGAGCCACTTGGTCGCGACTCTTCCGTTGGATACATCAATCCTGACATGGTTGGAGCCAGAAACATGTAGTGATACGCGTGCGCTGTTCATGTCTGCTGGCGCGTAGCGCGATTTCAAGGCCTAGAAGGTGTATGTCTGAAACAAGTGGAGACTGCCGATAGATGCAGCATTGAGGCGAAGAAGAGACAGGGGCATGATCAACTGTGTCGACTACCATAGGATTCTACTCAGGACGTCTAGGTGCATCAAGGGGAACACGGACACCAGTGCCCTTCCAATTTGATGGCGCACAAAATTGACAAAACCATTTTCCCTTTGGCGGATGGTTCAAGCCAATGCAGCCGATGTGGAACTGCTTGTAAGGATGAACCAAACGTACCCATTCGCATGGACAGTCATCATTATCACAAGCTACCATCTGCACTTGATTAGCCAACTTCATTTATCAATACATACCTCACCATATGATACTCTCTGACAGTAGCAATATTTTGGCTCACTTGGGTCAGCGTCTATGTGCTCGATAGGCACAGAAGAGTCAGAGGACTTCTTAGGAGAACTTTGTTTGGCGTCACGAGGGCGCTCATGACCTTGTACATTATGCGGCATTCCTCGATTGCTTTGCATGTGCTCTTTTAGGTATTCAAGGCAAACGAGTGGATCCAAAGAAATGAGGGCGCTCCAAAATGTCAACAGTTGACCGGAGGGCGAGAACCTGTCAGAGTCTTTGGGGACTGGAGTACTGGACGTTGAGGATTCCATAGAGTTGGAAGATTCAAGCTCTTTTCGAAGTCCTGCGTATAAGCTGCGTTCATTTTTTAAAAGGTCAATGTCTAGACGACGAATCTGTCGATCCACAGTGTCGTATGCAGAAAGAGCAAGTGCGAGTTTTTCCTCAGCCAATGAGCAAATGAGCTGGGATTTGTCTCGAATCTTTAGCAAATGTGACTTGCATGTTGCTGCACTCAACTCAGATGTCAAGCAAGAATGATCCTCTAATGATCGATGGTGCGTGTCAAAAAAATGCTTCCATGTGGCGTTAAGCTCGACTTTGGCATCTTATCATGAGCACAAGAGTCACTAACCTTCGCTTGTCTGATCTAGCTCCTTCATAAGTATAAAAGTACGTTGAAGTTCTAGTGGGAGATGGTCGACGACTAAGAAACATGAGCATTTTGTAGATGGCACGCACTTTCCGAATATTCCTCAGTCCATTTCCCAATACGATTTCCTATTTCGACACTGAAAATTTGCTGCTCATGCTCCGAAATGACGACGGGCCTGTCATTCTCTTCATCTTCACCAATAGCCTTTCGCTTCTTCGATGATACTTGGGCTGGAGCTTGCTTCCTACGCGACATTCCGTGCAACACTCGCACCTACGAAAGCAAGACGGATGGTTGTGTGGAGAAATATTGACAATTAATTCGTAATTGGTCTAGCAAACAATTAGACAGCATCAAAGCATGTACTTCACAAGTTTGGTCAGGAATCGTGTGACGATATCGACTTTTCTTTCGGGGGAATCAAAAGTTTTTGAGTTCATAAGTTCGCGAGCACACTCGCGCATTTCTAAGACTTCTTCTGCAAGCACAGCCTTTAAAGGCGTAGCTTTGGTCGTCATAAGCAAAGTGCATTCCAAATCAAGTTTTTCTGAACGCGACCCAAAATTAGAAGAGCCAATAAGTGTTGTACTAGGCTGGAGAGCCTGATTGTTGTGTGACGGTAAAGAGATCCAAATGCCCTTCTGGTGGTACGTCCACCCATACTTGCTCCATTCCCGCAATTCCACTGGTGCTAGGGAGCCCTGAGAAACTGGATCCGTTAAATCAAAGATGGATGAGCCACCGTCCGGCTTCAAAGGCTCATGAAGACTTTTCGCAACTACTTGTTTCCAAAATTCTTTTTCCAGAAACGTGTAGGCAGCAGGAATGCGGCTACTCAGTCCTTTACTACCATAAAAGCCATTAGCCTCAGGAGACGCCGCAACCAAACGAAACACGACCGGTACACTACTCGGGGTCGTGCCGAGTGAATGGATCTTGTCAGACAATACTAGGGATCTGTAAGTACCTGAGAGTGTAAAATAACCTGAAGTGAGATCCACGGTTGTAAAAGGTCTTGCGAGATTAGTTTGCATGGGCTTTATTCGTGAGCAAAGTGCAGAAAGATAGTCAGTTAAAAGGGGTATCATGTCTGTTTCTTGAGTGATAGAAAGCTGCCCCATCTGGAGAAGTGGAATCAACCTTGTATCGCCATTCCGATGAGATCGTTCCGCTTTTACTCGTTCATGCCAACGAATTGTAAAATCTCGCAATGTTTTAGAGGCCACGTCTTTCCAATTTTTTTCTGGAAAAGTTTCTGATGATGGCCAAAGACCAGCTGCAGAGATTGTTCCATCAGTGTCCTCCGAAAGAAGAAGACCATCCCCTCCATCCCAGCCTAAGTGAAAAGAGCTTTGACTGAGTGCCATGTGTTCTTTGGAAAAATCGTCCATGTCAAAGATATGCTCTCTGCAGAAGTTGATCAGCTGTTTATCGCCTTTGTATTGCAACTCGTAGCTGAACCTGCTAATTAGCAGAATAAGGCTATGCAGATAGTTGGCAATTGACTCATGGTTTTGAATAAGCATGTAGCGATCCATCCGCCGAATAAAGTAATCTCTTGATAGATTGGCACCACTGATAATCACATCATCGTCGAACCCATATACTTTCATGTGCTGTAGACCGAGACCTTCATTGAATCGTTTTCCAATAAGACGCGCTTTGAGGCTTTTCGGACGCAATGCAGGCGTGGCATACAAACGTATATCAACTTGATTTGGAAACATAGCTGCGAGATGCGACAGAAGAGATGCGCTTGACACGCTCGATGGGCTTTCGCGTGTTGCACGCATTGCATCCATGAGAATTGTAAGCTGAAGCTGGGGCTGCCTTGCTAATGCTTGACCAAGATAAATGGCAAGTTCACGTTCCTCTCTCCCAATATACAAAGTTGAAATAAAGATGCGCCTTTTGGCTTGCATGATTTTGTTTTTTAAAAGCCCATAGAACTGTCGTGGTGTGCGCACAGTCACAATTGATTCTGACGAGACAGAAAACATGGGTACTTTGAGTATCTCTGAGACCATTTCAGGTAGTTCAAATTCATCCCAAGCATTGGTTTTCGTACCAAATATTCCCGCCTTGTGCGTTGCAATCGCGGAAGATCGTTGGGTAGACATGTTCAGACGGCGGCCAAGAACTTTAGGCTCAAGGTGATTTCTAAGAATGCCTTGTTTGGAATTTGAAACCAATGAGTTAGGTTGCCAGGCAATAGAATTCAACAGTGATTTATGACGTCCAAGACGCCTCAGACTTGAGGAAATGCTCCAGTGTCTCATAGTGTCGTCAGCACGCTAACCTTAATGTGTCACAACAAGTGCACGAGATGCCACAGACAATGAGTCGACACGTGATTCAGGTGAGTACGTGTGGATATTGGGGGAGGGGGGAATTTCTACACTGGGGCGGGGATGCAGTTAAATGAGTTGGTTATTATTCTGTCGCTCCATCGGAGTGGGTGAGTCAACAACCCTCCGAAATTTGTTTGCCGTTGGAGAACTGGGAATTTCCGGATCTCCATCGCGTACTGATGTAGCAGGCGACGATCCAATGGTTGCAGATGAGCTAAAAGTGCGTTGAGGTAGGGATATATTTACTTGTGGAAGAGAAACATGGGGAGGTATAGGGCCACCAATCCCTAGCTCGCCACCGGATATTGCGCGTTCCCGCATCCTCTGCTGTTCTATAGCAAATTCTTGCTCCCGAACTTCGGCGTTGAAGGGCGTTGCATCGCTAGTGATACTCCCAGCTTCAGAGTTCGCCACGCTGACAGAATTGGCCCGACTGCTGCTCGCCGTCCCAATGCTCATAGGCCGGAAAGGAGTCGTAAAGCGATAATTAGATACGCTCTCACCAATAGACGAATCCATACGAGAGGATATCTGTGAAGAGGTGACCACACCAGAGAGATCATGCGTCCTATCGCCAGACTCCAGGGTAACGCTTTTAGGTGAACCGGGCTGCACAGCTACAGAAAACACAGATCCGGCACTCGGAATTCCGGGACGAAACTCCGATGTGCGCGGATCAAGCTCAGGCGGTACACTTTCTTGCTCCACTGGCTCGTGCTCTAGGCCAAAGATAGACTGATTGCATTTGGAAGCGTCTTCAGGTACAGGAATACGAGGTTCGCACAGTACTTCATTGAGTATGGGCTCATCTAGGCGAATTCCTGGAGCTAAATGCTCCGCCTCGGGAATCTGCTCTAGATTGTCAGCTGTCAACGCGACCTGTGTTGTTCCTTGCGGAGCGTAGCTTGAACCAAGTTGAGGCTCTGACTCTTCAGGTGCATGAGAATCAAGCACTCCATCAGCAGCAAGCTTTATTAAAGCTGTTCGACGGTCCTCATACATGGTGCCTGCGCAATGCCACAGGATATGCTTTGTTTTATCGTATGTGCACGTTTCGCTTCCACCTTGAGCTCTACGTGTCCAGAGAGCCAACACTTCCTGAACCTGTGGACATGACACGCGGTTCGGCCGACATACCACAAAAAGGGCTCAGCACGGGCCATGCGGGGTAATGTACATGTCTTAATCACCAAGGAGAAAAGAAAAAATTGCTATTGCGTAACATCGTCTTCGTTACAAGGCATCGACACTGCTAAAGGATTCAGAGTCACTATCGGATATTAATGCAGGCACCTCGACATCGGAGGTACGAATAAATGCTTCCTGCATGTCAGAACGTTCTATCATCTTTATCTGCCATTCATGGGCCAGACTTGGACCACGCGTAGTGGAATAATCGAAAAGCGTCGGAACCCGCCGCAAAGAACTTTTCGGTGGCCTTGGAGGAGGGCAGATTGGCAGCACTTGCCCCAATTCCAGATTTTTGCCTGTGTGATTATCCAATGCTCGGGAATAGGTCGCATCAAGGATTGCAGCACAGTGCTTCGATGTCGCTTTCTCGTGAACATCTTGTGAGTTCACGACACAGGGTGGTGGTTTCCTGAAAGGGGGTGCTTTACTCTTCGACGATTCGGAATGTGCGATTTTTGTACAAAGAGGTGTTTCAGTGCGCCATGGAAGACTACCAGGCATATTCGGCGTATCATCTTCAAAAGAGAAACATTCTTCTCTTGAAATTTGTGGCTTGATACGAATAGATCCGTGCTTTCGACCAAATGGATTATGCACAGAAATCACGCTCGATGTTTTGGTCTCACGAATATGTGCAACTCGAGGAAGTTGAGAGCCCCATAAACTTTGTTGGGGTTTGGATGGTAAATGACTTGTCGAGCAGCCAAATTGATTGCCTGTAGAGACTCGCTCGAGTGGTGACATTTCAGAGAAAACGTCCTGCGTTTTATTGTCAAGCGCATATGTTTGTTTCAACTCACCAGTGCTAATAGGCACAACATTGCTGTCGATCATTGGTGTATCGGAGGTGAATCGTGCAATGTCGTGACTAAGAATTGGACTCGACGCGAACAGTCGATTCAGTACGGCATCGTTTTCCCGGCATTGTAACGAGGTAGCACGAGGCGCTAACGCTTCCGTCATGCTAGTTCTTCGACCTAATATTTCAAATTGACAGCGATTATAATATATAAGTGATGAGGAAGAGATGAGATTTGTGTAGAATAATTCGCACGCTTGAGCACGATGGGGAATCAGCAGGAGAGAAAACCGCTGGTTAGAACTTATAGGGCCCTTCAAGGGTTGTTGTAATGTTGCGAGGTTAATTATGCGGCAAGGATTGTGCGGACATTATGTTTGATGGGTTCTTGCCGCATATGAAGTGCTACTCTGATGCAACATCTACTACGTATTCCACAAGACAAAAATTAGTCCGAATTCAACTTGGTGGAGGCAGAGTAGGACAAGGCACACGATGCTGACTACTCCAGAATTCTGATTGCGTGGAGAATGTATCCACCACTCGCAGATGTCGTCATGTCTGGATGTGTGCGTGCTGGCAGGACTTGATATCGACGCAGCCATGGCTCTGTAATCGAAACATTCACGAATGAATGGTTAGCGCGCAAACGAGCTTGTGTTTCCACAAGAGGCTTTGGTAAGGGTCAAAAAAGCACACGTACCTGAAGGTGGGGACTATGCACGACGACATTCGCAGAACCAGATAGATAGGGAGTAATCCGATGAATCACCGAGTATGTCTCATAGGGACAAGCTATGATGGCACTAACATGTGGTAAGCCGCTTGCTCATACGTACGCGTCAAACTCTCCTTCAAAGAATTGCTGACGTGTAGCCAAGAAGTCCTCAATAGCAGTCCGTTTCTTCTTTGCGCGATTTCGTTCGCGTTCCGAGGTGTATTCGCGCGATAGCTCCTCTGACATATGCGACGCTATCGTTAGATAAAACGAAAACGTACGGAGTGTCCATCGTGACTCGGTCGTAGCCCAATGTAGTGTTTTTAGGACGCCAGATGTATGCGCCGACGTCAAGTTGAACTGCGACATGAGCTCAAGTGCAGGTGGTGAGTCTGTGTCGTGTACGAGATAAACAGAACCAGAACCACCCATCCGTTCAAGAACTGCACCTGCAAGCAAACCACCAATCCCATCAACAACCAAATACTTGCCACCTGCTTGGACGTTGGAGAATGAGAGGCATTGAGAGAGAGAGTCTGCTCGCATGTTGCGAATTTTCTCCGGGCACCGCTCAAAGTTGTACGTGGCAACGTGAAATGCATCTGGTGCAAGCGGGGTAAAATATTTGAGGTGCTTTGACTCTTTACGCTTCATAATTTTGGTTTGGCTGTATGCAGTGCGCAGTTCATAACTTTTGTTCCCTTCAAGTTGTTTTTGGATGATCTCTCTGCCTGTCGCACCAGCTTCTTTAAGAGCCTTGATGTCGTCATATGTCAATGACTGCGACTCGCCATCATCAAAGATATTTTCATTCGTCGCCTCGCTTTCAACTTAATGTATTGTGAGAACAACCAGTATACATACCTAATGCCTCGGCAACCGCTTGGTGCATGATTTCGAGTGTCCCGTCTGGTCTTATTTCGTAAGTAGGGCCAAACGGTTTACCAATAATACTGTTTGCATCAAAATTACCAAACTTTCCAATGGAAACTGTTTTTCCTTTTTCTAATGTGACAAGCTTCATCATACCGGATGGCAAGCGCAGAAAAACGTTCATGCCAGGTACTATGATAGTCGTTCGGGCACGCAACTTATCGTTTGTTAAGGTGATATCATGGGTGATTCGTGCTTTTTTTGAACTATTCATGGCATTTTCAGCGTTCTCGTTCTCATCAGTAAGCTCGTGTTTCTCTGGGCGCGAGTCGTGCATCGTTCTGAGAGACTTTGAGCTGTCAGTGCATCCCTTGTCCCAGCACCATCACGACCCTCAAGTGCGGCACCATATTTATCACGTGCGCCCCATCTCTCCACAGGTACGGTTTTGACACTCAACATCTTTTAACATGGCAACTTCAAATGTGTTGCAGGGTCAACCAGAACAAGATCCAGAGTTCCAGGTACGGCTTGTCATAATTTAACCTGAAGGCTGGCATCGAAGCCATAGTCAGACAGCTAAAAGATCAAGGCGCATCTGTCGATGACATTGAGCGCGCTAAGGGCCAGGCGGTGCAGTTCTACTTGCAGCGGAAGTACGTCTCGTTACCAGCTCTAAAAATATATCCAAGAACCCTGACCCAATTCGTTTAAAGGCAGCAGAATACAACACAAATAACATATGACTCCTGCACAGATCAGGGCCAAACTCCCAATGGGCATGTTAAGGATGTCAAGCCCAGTGAAGGGCAACAAGAACAATATCCCACGTCATTCCACAAAATTGTGGAGCTCATTGCCACTGGGCAAGAGTCTAATATACCTGGCATTCGTGATATTCCCCTTCAGATCAATTCTCAGCTACCCAGTAAGTCGAAGATGGAATGCCCCAAAAAGCCATGGGAGTAGACTGTTTATACTCCCGTCACATATGTTTTATCTCTTCAGTTTGTACGCAATTTTCCATAGAGCCAACGGGATGGTAAAGTCGTAAGTGAGCTCAAGCCGTCCTAGAAAGTTGAGATCACATGACTTGAAAAATTGGCAACGTTTAAGACGGCTGTAGACCGTGTGCCAGGTGCTCTGAGCTATCTAGGAAAGGTTGCGTCGTCTTTAACAGGGCAAGGAATATGCTGGCACCAGAAGACGCGTTAGTGCAAAAACTACAAAAAGAGCCACACTTGCTGGCAGCAGGCGATGTGAATCTTTTCCAGCTGGCACAGCGTGCCACAAAGTCGCTTTATGACCGAGGTATGTACTGTCGTGAGAAGACTTGCTCACAAGACTAGGTGTCATCGACGAAAAAAAATCCTTACCATTTATTTCATCCTTATTAGATTCATGCGTACCAAGCAAGAGAAGTAATCATAACATGGGAAAGCGTAAACGTGGTCAACTTAATGACTCTACTTACGAACACCATCCATTAATTCCTCCGACTGAGCTTAATGAACTTGTGCTTGAAGGGATGGGAAACGATCAGATTTGGAGCCAGCTAGAATTGCGGAGTGCTAAAATTGCGCGAGTACTTGATCACGTTATTACGAGCACGGCAAATCTTGAAGAAGAAGATGACGAAGACGAGGAGAGCAGTAGCGATGATGATTCCCTAGAGTATGCACGCGAGAATGATGCAAATGTCGAGTGGGATGAAGATGAGGACGATGAGTCTGATCATGGATTCGCAGGTGCCTCTGATTTAAGTGACGTTGATCCTAACGAAGTGTTTTATGAACCTTTGCACACGGAAGAGATGCAACTCAAGCGCAGGGAAGAAAAAGAACGGCAAGAAATGATGCAGATTTATGGGGTGTCTGATCCTGCATTATATGAAGCACTACTCCCAAATAAGTCGAACGATCAAGGGACGGATGATGACGAGGAAGAAGAGGAAGAGGAGGAAGACCATGATTCGCCTACATCTTTCTCTAAGCCTAGGCACCCAACCTTAGATGATGACTTTTTCTCTATTGACGAGTTTAATCGTTTGACAGAAGCAGAGGAGCGCAAGAATCTAACGTCTCGCGCGAATTTGTCTGGTGACGAAGATGAGAGTGACTCCGACAACATCGACCTGTACGCTCCCATTGAAGAACAAGATGAGGGCGACGATAACGACACACCAGTGGAGGATATCCATTACACAGACTTTTTTGACCCGCCGCCTGTTTCTGCCGTGAAAAAGAGTAACAACAGTTCCCGTTCTTCTCATGTGGAGAACAAACCTCCTGCCCCACCACGCAAGTCCCTCGTGCGCTTCCATGACCAAGTGCGTGTCCGCCCGATTAAGAAATGCAAGCCTCAGTCTTCCGCTGGCCTCTTAACTGATGGTACAGAAGAAGAGGAGGAAGAGGAGGATGAAAATAGCGAGAGCGATGCGGAAGATACGGAAAGTGGGGAGGAAGAGGAGGATGAAAGTAGCGAGAGCGATACGGAAGATACGGGAAGTGAGGAGGAAGAGGAAGAGGATGATGACCGTATCGATGACGAGGAAGATGAAGAAATGGAGGGTGAAGATCGTGTAAATGAAGAGTCCATGGAAGATGAGAGTATGGACAATGAATCAGATAATGAAGCTCGCATCGATGATACAGCTAATCGAGTCGCTCAGGATTTGTTCGATGATGAATCGGATAAGAACGAAACGTCTATGTCGACACACGAACGTCGCGTGGCTGAACTGGCTAAAGAGATTGCTCAATATGAAGATGAAAATGTGCAAAAGAAAGACTGGGTGTTGATGGGAGAAGCCAGCACACGGGAACGACCTACCAACAGTTTGCTAGAGGAAGATCTTGAATTCGAACGAACTGCCAAGTCAGCGCCCGTTCAAACGCAAGAGCATGGTGAAGGAATCGAAAGTATGATTAAACGTCGTATCCTCGAGAGACAATTTGATGACGTGATTCGACAACGGGATCTTGACGCCGTCCCATTTTCAGCTTCGCGTGTTTTAGAGCTGTCGGACGCCAGGAGTTCCAAAAGCCTGGCCGAGCTGTATGAGGAAGAGTACCAGGCTTCTCGGGGCGAAGAGGCAGGCGAAAGTGCTCCACGCTCGGAAGCTGAGACAAAGCTTGATAATGAACATTCAGCTATCGCTGCTGACATGGATGCCCTCTTCTCAAAGCTCGATTCTTTGAGCAATGCACATTACACACCGAAAGCTCCTAAGGCAGCTATTCAGACCTTGTCTAACACACCAGCGGTTGCTATTGAATCTGCCCTTCCTACGACCATGTCGGCCGGTACTATGCTTGCTCCAGAAGAGGTTTACGAAAGACCCTCACATAGTGTGGCTCTGGAAGGTGCCAAGAGTGAATTATCGCATGCTGAAAAACAGAAGCGACACCACCAACTTCGTCGTGAAAAGCGCCAGCGCAATGATCGTATCAAACGTACGGAGGCAGCCATCGAGCGCCAACGGGGAGGTCCTCGGAAAGGCGATGTTAAGACTGAAAAGGACAAGGCGCTCAAGAGTCTCGTTGGTAACAAGGGTGTGACAGTCGTTGGAAAAGATAGTAAGCGTCACGATGTCAAGCGGCCCAAGTCCGATCAATCGGCTTCATCGTCAAAGTCATCGTCTGCATCGCAATGGAAGCTGTAGCAATAGTATTATAGAAACTCACGTTCAAGGGATTTCTGGACACTCCTCAGTACATCCGATGATGTGTTAAGGCTCGTCAGAATGTACATGACATTTCCCAGGGAACGAAGATGTAGGGGAAATGTGTGGGAAGAGAGGGAGGAAGTAGTATCATGCTCCATGATGCCTGTCTGCTTGCCAAGTTTGAGCATGAGGTCATTCGCTGCGTCCGATGCATAACCACTGACGGAATCTGTTTTCAGCTCAATCTTGAGTAAGGTGCCAAGAGCCATGACACCAGAAACTCGATCCGCATGTGATAGGAGATTGACGAAAGATTTGTCCCATACGCTCCAATGCTCCGAACTCCATTGCTTTTGGTAAGGTGTCCAAGAGCCATTTAAATCCATCTCTTCAAGCACATCTAATGTCTCAATCGCCACCTGGCAGCCGACGGGGTGTGCTGTATAACTGTGCCCATGGAGCAAAGCGTGCGTCTTTTCTCTTGAACATGCAAATGTCGAATAGATACTCTCTGACGCCAGTGTGACTGACATAGGCACAAGTCCTCCAGATAGTATTTTAGCCAAGCAGCTTATGTCAGGCGTTGTACCAAGGATATCGGCGCCCATCTTGCAGCCCAGACGACGCAATCCGGTAAAAACCTCGTCAAAGATCACAGGCAAACCGCGCCACTCTCCATTTGATCGTGCTGCGGTTACACGCCCCATGTGGGCGTGTCGAAGCGGTGGATCCGTAAGAGAAAACAAATCTTCTCTTTCACGCACGACATCCACGAGACAGCGTTGGAATAGTGGATCAACAAAAATCATGCCCCCTGCACCCATAACTAGTGGCTCGAGTACAAGAGCACCGAAGCGTCGTCGTTCCACAATGACTAGATTTTCAAGCCGCTCATGCACCACGCGCTTGTAAAAAGCCGCAAGTTTCGTGTCGAGTCTCTTTTGTACATTGAGTACTTCCTCGATTGACGAAAATACACCAAGGCACTGGGGCTCTTTACCCCATTCTGCTGAGTCACTTGTTTCCACATACACTTTGCCACATTTCATTCGGAGTGTAGGGGGCGAGAACCAATAGCCCCGTCCTCGGTACCAAGCGACATGTTCACTAAACACACTAGGTTCGCACGCGTCCATAGCACCAATTGTATCTCCATGGTAACTTCCCTGAAGTCCGAGTATCTCCCATTCGCGCGGTGTGCGCCCTCCGAGTGATGCCGACTGGCGCCCTGGCTTGATTCGTGCTTCTGTTGTCGGTGACACAACCGCCGCGCTGTAGCGCCGCACACTTGATTGCAAGGCCATTTTTATAGCCACTTCCATGCCTGTACTTCCGTCATCAGAAAAAAACACTCGGCTTGCCCATCCGCGTCCAGGCGCAAGCCTACAAGGTTCGTGGTGACCGAGCAATCTCTCTGTTAGTGTAACTGCCGGTGCATGTGCTATTCCCGGAGAGAGAACATGTCCATAACGGCCTGCCGCATAGGCCGCCGCAAGTGCCAAGCGTGGATGGCCGTGCCCAATGACTTGAGTCCACCAGGAGGCAGAACCGTCCAAAACAGGTTTCATCGTCGACGATGAGGGCTCGTACGTTTGGAAGAAGTCGCCATGTGCACTGTCGATAACAGTCACATCATCTGGTGCTATTCGGGTGTGCTGTGTGAATGGCCACCACATGTGCTGATGCGCACGCTCACCAAGAGTATCAAGAGACGCATAACGCTTTGCATGGCATTCACGCAAATGATTTACTACATCGAGCATGCAATCATCGCGGCCGTTACCGTGGATCATGCCAAGATAGTATTTTTGTAACTGCTCGGCATCTTGCTTGGTGCTAGTATGACGAGCCGGTGGCATGCCCCACGAATTTAGATTGGGGCCACCCAATGCAAAAACTCTAATTCCTTGGTCGGCGAAGAATTGAGCAAGATATTTATCGTTCTGGTAGTGAGGCGATGGGAATAGAAGTACGGCATCCACATCGTATCCCCGCATGCGCAGACTCTCGTATGAGCAACGTGTAGTGCTAATTCCGCCAAGCACACTGGACCCAATAAGGATCGTTGGTAAGCGCAAGGGCCGTAGAAAATCTGCCTGGGACGAACCGCTAGGCGATGGTGAATGAACGCCACCAGCCGACTCAAGGATTGCAGCGTTAATACGAGGCTCATGTTCGCATAGCAGCATCCAATCTTTAATTCGACGAACAAGAGAAGCATCCTCAGCTTGCCAATCAAGCTTTGATCCAAGTTGCTCTGCGGCCAAATGAGGCGAGACAGGCTCGGTGAACTGGACCAGCGTTTGGCTCCATACGTGTGGTGCAAACTTGCTCACATGTGTCGAGTCCATATCTTTTTCATCTCCTGTCGAGACAGGCTTCAAGTATGCAACACGATCGCCTTCTTCGTGTGGTGTCAGTGTACGTGGCAAAGGAGCATGTGGGCGGGAAGGAGCAATTGTGCTTGCGAGCGCTAACGCTGTTGAAAAAATGGTTTTTCCAACATCTGTGTCTGCACCAAACACCTAGGATGGTAAGAGTAATGTCAACGGACCTGGTGCACACGAAGTCTCCCAGCTGCAGAAGCCGCCATGGAAAAAAATAATCTCTTAAAACAGGTGAATGTTATTTCGAAGTCTTCCACAAGCTAGCTAGCATTGGCCTAAATAACTCACTCTCAGGTCGTATCAACCAGCCGATATCAGCCCAGCCAACCAGTCAGCCCATGTTGGCACGCGCGCGCGCAAGACGCGCGCTTAAGACCAACTCTGAATTTCCGGTAATCACGTGCGGACAACGTGTTTGTCTGGCACGCAAGTGTTGCGGCTCCCACGCGCTTCGCTTCCGTTCCCAACACTCCTTCGGATTGGACCATGAGCGATGGGCGTGACGCATCATTAACTAGTGGGGATTCGCAGTCACGATCCGCTCCAGATCTAGGCCAGTCAAGCAGGCCTGCGAGGCCTATCAAAGGTGCTTGGGCTGCGATGAAACCTGTGTCTTCATCCTCCACGACTTTGGAGGCAGACGAGTCTGACCGCAGCCAGCAGCGTGACATTTATTCTGAGGCACTGTCGCCCTGGCTTAATGCAATACCTGCTTTCCATGCAGCTGATGTATCTATAAAATCGAAGAACGAAGAATACGTAAAAGCATCCCCGGCCCTTGCAATCGCATCGCCCGCCGGGTTGGGAAGACCAACTGATCACAACGGCCTAGTGTCCTTTTCCGTGAGCTCTGAGCTCGATTCTACGACGGCGATTCCACGTGATGTTAATGAATCCGCCTCTAATGTTAACATGAAAGATGTCACATATCGTGCTGAGGCCCGCCCCGAGGATGGCTCAGTGATGCCGCCGGCTCTCCCAGTTTCTTCGGAAATGAGCATGTTGGGGAAAGTAGTTGACACATCGTCCGATCAGCAACAGAATAATGACATCAAAGAAACTCCTTTGTTGCCGAATGCACAAGAGCTCTTTGTTTCTTCCCCTGGCGACACAAGCGATTTGCACCGCGAGGACAAAAGCCATCTCCAAGACCAGCACTCCTTTCCGTCTGACACCCAGCCTCCAGCACAAGATCAACCGGGGATTTTAGGGCGAAAAGCGAGTCTGAAAGGTCAATCAGCTGCACAGAATCACTTTCGAATGCCAAGTATTCATGAGCTGCGGATCAACAAAGCCTTTGCGAAACCCAGGCCAACGAAAGGGCTGGACTTGCGCTCTTCGAGTGGTGCGTCTTTTGTCATGTCTCCTGATACAGCTGCTCAATACTACACGAAATCACCACCTCCGCCCCTGACAGGCGCTCGAATTCCATCGGCAAAAGGTCCTATCGTATACGAGACACATGAATGGACTATTGCTGGCTTTGACCAACAACGTACTCCGATTCCAAGTGACACTCATTTATCCCCTGATTCCTGGGCCTCAGCCAATATGGATAGCGCGGACCCTTCCAAGTTGCCTCATGCGGCGTCACTGTGGGCTCGTTTGCCTGATATGTGCACGTTCTCGCCTCCTCTTCAGCCCATTCACATTGTGCGTGGTTCGCCTCCCGCTTGGGCGAATGTATCGCCTCGCACGACGTCATCTGCCTCACATACGCCGTTACTTGTCGAAAGGCATGGTATTGAAACAAAGGTGGATGCGTCGGAGAAGGACACAGCGCAGGACGCACCTCGCCATACGAGTACAGATACGAAGGATGAGACTTCGGCCAAGTCACCTGCTGCCGTGCCTTTGGCATCTAATGAATCGTTGCCATTGGCACCTGTCGCTCGTGTGCCACCACGGTCGTCTCACCTCGATGTGTCAGACTCGAATTCCGCGGAGGGGCAAGAGGGTGCACAGACGGTGGCGCCCCGTGTGGCAATCTCAAAGGGGCATGTCCCATACAGCAATGAAGTACGTCTTTCTTATCTGCCAGAGGCGCCTCTTTCAGTTCCCGAGGGGCCTCCGTCTGTATCTGTGCCTTCGGCTATGTCCGTTTCGACGCCTGCTAGTCAGTCTGTGATTATGTCCCCTACGTCAGTCCGTGAGAATTCCGACTGGGAAAATGATACGACTCTTATCGATCTATCTGACCAGCAGAAAGTCACGAGTCTCGATGAAATTCTGCTGAAACAGAACTTTTCTCCAGTTTCCCATCCAGGCTTCCATTCAAATTTTCAGTCACAGCCCCGTTCTCGCTCGTCTTCATGGATGTACAAGGCTGTCGAAGGGCATGGCTCGGCATTGGGCCTACATGTTCCTCCGCATTCCCCTATGCGTATCGATCCAGATACACTTGCTAATGCCTCAGGTTCCTCTAAGGGAAGGTCGTTTTCCCTGTCAGATAATGCCCGCCTTGACAATCGTCGGTCCTCCATGCCCATAAACTCCCCTGAGATGTCGCCTTACCCCGAAAAGCCAGCGCCAGTGTTAAAGCAGTCCCAGTCTTGGCTGCATGCAACCGAGACTCAAAGCCACTCTCGGACCTACTCACAATCAGGTGTAGGACATCGTCATTCATCTTTACGGCGCCCACGTCAAATCAAGGCTCCTGCACTTCAGTCGTTTGCGCTACCAAGCACGGCGCGGGTGGCTGATGCATCTTACGCTGCTAGTCCTCGCATTGTCTCGTATGGTGCTGGTGTTGTCGACGATTCCTACATTAGCCCGTTGGATCCACCAGCCGCGTTGGTTTCCTGTGAGCGTTCAAGCGGTGCGACTCATCCCTCCCAGCACAATGTTTTGTCTGGCTTGGATAAGTCAGACACCCTTCAAGCTCCCGACATGGGTGTGGTGGAAGCACCACCACCTACTGTGCCAATGTCGATATCGTCTCAGCCTCTTATGCCTGCTTTGCAATACACCGTTCCCTTCAAACTCAGCTCCAAGCGCCGGTTTAAAGCGAAGTCTGTGCCGGCATCCGATTCGTCGCCTTCAGTGCCAAGGAATACAGTATCTTCCCCTGTTCCCCCTACTCCTTTGCCAAAGTCACCTGTGCCAAGGCAGCCAAAACCACCGAAAAATTCAACGTATCGCAAATCCGTGCCCGCCCCCACTGTGGCTGACGAAAACGACGAGCTGGACTTGATGGCGAAAGGATCTGCACGCCCGACTGTCCTCGCAAGTTCCTCATCCCCATCATTCCCTACTAGATCGCCAGTCCAGGCGGCAGTTGAAGCACCGGTACATGTGTCAGCTCGTCCACCAGCCGCTCAATCTGCTACTCTTGTGGGCCCGTCTACCTCAAGCTATGGTCGTCTACAGCCGGCGCTAGCGCCTGAACTATGTGGTCCTGTGCAAAGTGTGGAAGGCAGAAATGTCTGGCTCGATGTAAGTGACAATGATGCTGCTAATACGTCGCATCTTTCGATGCTCGGTGCAGTGACGGACCGAAGTGATCTCTTCAACTTCGAGACATATTTTGAAGCATCCCTACAACGTATTCGAGAAGAAATGTACTTGCCATCTACATCATCAGCCCAGATCGCAATAAAGCCACCTGCTAAGACGCATCGGAATTTGGTTGCGAGACATGGCGATCCGGATTTGTTTCACAATGCTCCGCCAATCAATGCACGTACGTTTGGCTCGCCTGTAACGGCGCTAGATGAATTTTCCTACGTGTTGGACGACGATGGCATGGTCATGCGGACATCGCAAACGGATTCATATACAACAATGCAGCCATCCCTTTCCACATCCAAGCCCATTCCTGAACTTCCGCCTGTCGATCCGTATCTTCCGGAGGAACATGAGGTTATGAGTGATTCCAAACCACTTTCGTCTGAGGCGCGTGATCGCCGGTGGACGTACGACGGCACCTACAGTCCTATTCTTTCTGATGAGTCTATGCCATCGGATGTCAGGCTTCCATTGGAGTTTGTTACGAAACCGAACTCAGTCTTGTCGCGTGGTCGACCAGTGAAGAAAACCCAGCAAAGTATTTTCTATTCAAGCCTTCCAGAGCATCGCCGACATCGCAAGCGTCGTCTCGAGTCTGACTTGCCGCCTTTCAAAATGTGGAACTTTGAGGAGGCGGATGTAGACTCAGATGCCTTTTCCCAATCCATGTCCCAATCATCGCCCCGTGGAACCCAATCGAAGACCGCCTCGCCACCCCGACCGGCGCCTCCGCCTCCGCCTGCACCTAAAGCCACGCTTCTGGGTGACTACGCTGCTGTGACACCCAAGATGCCAACCCAGAATCTTTACCCGTCTTCGCCGAACTCAAAGTACACACCTCACTCGGCTTATAACAAACTGTTCGAAACACCGCCACCCGATCAATACGCCAAGGCCCATTTACAGCGACCTGCGCGCCAGCGTCGGCACCATGAAAATCACGAAACATCATATAATGAACAGCAATCTCGGCAAACTGAGCAAGAGCCACGCGACCAATGCGACGCACAGACTCAGCAAGCACAACTGAACACGCCAACCTCCCAAAATTTCCCCCCTCAGCACGAAGTCGAAGCTGAGGCCGCTTCGTTCGACGCAGGACCACGAAAGAAGCGCGGCAAAGAAGCTGCCGAAAGCAAATTCTCAACGTGGTTCCGTCGTAAGGCACCCCACGTTAGCAAGCCTTCTTCGTCTGCACCTACACAAAATCAGGTGCCGCAGGTGTCAAGTCCTCCGCCTAGTGATCGTCCACCTTCACCTCGCACATCAACGTCTACGAATAATACTATGAAGTACGGCCGCCGAAAAGCGCCGCCTGGCTTTGAACCATCGCAACCAGGCAAGTACCATCTTGCTGGCACCGTCTCGCTACCCACTTTGAATGTGGCACGTACGCCTGAGCAACGTGCGCGCAATGAGACCGGCTTGCCAGAAACTGAGCCCGCTTTGATCCAGTCGCTCCTTGCTGCGCCCTCCAGCTCCACTGTGCGCGCGCGTGCGGGTATAATCAAGTCCATACCATTCGTTGAAGAAGCGGCGCCGCCCACTGGCCAAGTCCTAGTAGCTGAAGAGCGCAAGGTACTTGTAAGGCCAGTTATGTAGTATTATCATCATAACCACGTTCCTTTCGACCACCAAGTTTGATAAGTAACTCTTCCGCGACAGGCGTCATTTCTGTTCCCGCAAGAAGAACTTTCTGGAGGTAGTCATGGGCTTTTACCATGTCCCCCGTCGGCATACTTGCCTGTGCCGCGCGGCCCAGGCGCTTGTCCTCTTTCGAGTAATAAAGCCTGCCATTCAATTCGCCCATTTCCCATCGTGCTGCAATGATGTAGCTGAATGCAAAACGAGACATAAGCGCAGGATCCATTTGCGCCATACTGCGGTCCACAACTTGTACCAGCAGGCAATGGTACATAGTTGCATGAACCGAGTCGCCACCCTGCTCATACAGCTCGATAATCCGTGCAATTGCCTCCACGGACTCTAGATGCGTGAGTGGACAGGTGAGATGGCGTTTAAAGCACTCAATTGCTTGTGCATTCCGCCCCAACCTGTCGTAGCACACGCCTAGCGATGCCCACATACGAGCATCATGCGGTCGAATCATGGCACATTGTTGGTAGTAGTCAATAGCTGCAGACCACGCTTCATTCAGCTCGTAAACATGTCCAAGTCCATGCCATGGTCGATAATCGTGTGGATTCAATTCAATCGCGCGTCGGTACATCTCAGCTGCTGCGTGGCTATTTTTCACCTCCAAGTATTCGTGTCCGAGAAGAATCCATGCAGCCACACACTCTTGATCCAGGCGCAAGGCCTGCTTAAAAGATTCCACAGCGCGAAAATGCTCACCACGTTGGTTGTAGAAGTTGCCTCGCATACACCATATTTCCGCACTGTTGGACACATGCGCAAATTGTTGCACGAGCTGCGCTAGCGTATCTTCACGATCTAGGACATACAGCGTGTTCGAATATTCGCTAATTCCATCGAGTCGATATGGTTGGAGTTCCAGGGCATGTTGAAACGTATCTGCAGCATCTTCAAGCTCTTGGTGCAAGTAAAGTGCTTGCGCGCGACACGTTAGAAGGTACGCTGACCTGGGAAAATGCATGAGAAGCGCATCAATTCGTTCAAAGTGTTCCAAGTCAATCTGCGTAGACTGGCGCTGCGAGTATTCAAGAAAAAAAACACTCATGAACGAGGATGGAAGAAGGTCCAAAATCTGTTCTCGTTCTGCATTCTTTTGGTTCAGTGTTCGACTCAACTCTTTCCACGCACTCCAATTGTATGGAAATGCCCGCAAACTTGAAATAAGACAATCCATTGCTTCAATTCGTTTGTGTAGTTTGCGGAGGATGACCCCTTTAAGAAAGAGGAGAAAAGGGTCAGACGGTGAAATTAGGTCTTGTAACAGTGAGACTAGGACTGGATGTGCACCGTCGATAGCACTTTTATCGGCATATGCTAGTGGTGGTAACAGTTCATTTGGTTTTGTTGGATGCATATCGTACATAAGCAGTTTTGCGTATAGCAGTAAGAAGCGCGCCTTGTCCGACAGGTCTTGCTGCTCCTCAAGGTGCGCAATACATGCCTGAAAGTTCTCGCGATCGAAAAACGTCTTCGCCAATAAGTACACATCATCGTACTGCATGCTCTTTTGAATTCCTTGTGATGGCTCGCTTATCCGTACATGCAAATGCTCATCTGGCGATGTGGGAGGATCCATGGATCGCGCAGGAGATGGCATTCCGCGGCTTTGTCCAGAGGGCGAGGTATTCTCCCAGCTCGTCCATGAGATAGCACCTTCTCCAACTTGTTCTTCATTGGTCCAGGAAGGAGATTCTAGATTTAATGCTGGTGTTGAATGTACAGGAAACTTGTGTGCGAACTCATCAGTACCTAAGCGAGGCGTGCTAAGGGGGGGGCCTTGCGGGTGAGGAACACATGATAACAATTCAAGACACCATTGTGCAGCATCAAGTAGACCGCGTTCAATCAGCTGGTGGCTTGCATCCCGTAATGCACTGCGAGCTTTCACAGGTGCGATGTCGTCTATGCCATCCAATGTTGCGAACCTATGGTTCATGTCACGACGACGCGATGAGCAGCGACTGTGTGTCGCTACGCCACGTGCGAGCTTGTCGCGATAGGAATAGGATTTAAGTATTGGCAAGTTGACGACAGCTGATGTCTTGACAGTTGTCAACAAGTTGTTCTGAGAGCGATATGACACACATTCACATCCTGTCGTAGTCGATATATCGGGTAGGTTTGATGCATATTGTTCATTGAGTTTTAATTCTAGCGAAACAAGTTAATCATGTAACCTTCGGGTAAAGCTGCGAGGATGCATGTTCTCAAGGGTGTACTAGCCATCGACGCGGCCGGCGCACTGAGTAATAGGGCGTGCGAGGTCGTAGCTACTGGCACGTGAGTTGAGTGCTTCCTGAATATGCGTTTAAATCCACGACATCAATATGTGGACAGTGTTTGAACTCGCCGCTCAACCCGTCATCATTAGCTTCAGTAGCTCAGACGTCCATTTTCGGGGTCAGACAGTTTCTGTATCCTACGCGTCTTGAGCACGATGACTGAAAGGAGTAATACAAGGAATCAGGTATTTCTCCCGCAAAAATACAACTCTGGGTCAAGTGCTGGAATACCTAAACAGGCGGGTTCTTCGCAGGAGACTCTTGTTTGCCCCGCATTGCATCTTTACCCTCTCAACGATACATTTGTACCCAAACAAATCAATTTGGCCCCGGCAAGCTCCAACAATCGCATAAAGATTGGAAGGTATTCGAACAACAAAACTGTGCCTAGTCCTGTCAATGGATATTTTGATAGCAAGGTCCTTTCACGCGCACACGCCGAAGTTTGGTGTGAAAACGACAAAGTCTTCATCAAGGACATCAAGTCATCAAATGGCACATTTATCAATGGCACACGTTTGTCACCTGAGTCACAAGAGTCCGAACCGTTTGAACTACACAGTGAGGATGTGGTGGACTTTGGCATTGATATTTTGACGGATGACAATAAAGACATCTTGCACCGTCGCGTAGCCTGTCGAGTATTCTTGGTGATTTCGCCAGATGATGCCTTGAAACTTCGAAACGACTTTTCGAGCCTTTATCGCGGAGGTGTACACGGCGGCACGCTTGGAAATGCTGGCCTATGTCCTGGTGCCGAGGGTGGCTTTCGACGTGGTAAACCAAATATTAATCTCGATCAGGTTCTTGGTAGAATACAGATCGAGCTACATAAAAGCAACATGGTCGGCAGTGAGCTACGTACCTTGAGTACAGCTATCGAACAAATCCATAACACGCTCGGCGGTGGCGTTGTGCCCGTTCAAGATGCTCCTCATCAAGAGTTGGTTCCCCCCAAAACTGATGGGCTAAGAGAATCTCCTGTACCCACGACTGAAAAAGAGTCTATGGATCCCAACGCACTGGCGAATCTTGAATCGCAGCTCGCAAATGCACAGACCTTGCTGGCAAATCATATGGAAAAAATTAAAGAATTGGAATCCACACTCGCTGGGTATAAACATGTAAAAGATGAAGTCTCAGCTCTCAAGGCAGAACTTGCTCAAACTAAGCTCGAACTTAGTAACACTCATTCTTTGCAGGGTGTAGCGCGTTCCCCTGACCGTTTGTTAAATTCGGTCCGCGAAGTTTCTGATGGCTTTAACGATGCTTCAAGTACAAGTAGTACTGATACTGTGGTGCCTGTTTCAACGGGGGACGATTCCGATGCTGAACGAGCAGCAGAGGTGACAGAAGAGTCTGCACCAATGTTTTCTCAACGTTTTTTGTCAGGATCTGAAAACTTTGCAAGTTCTTCTTTGCTTCCGGACGTCTTGGCTCGAATTGAACGACTCGAAAAAACCTTCCTAGAACAAGGGCAGCAACAACAACAGCAAAAACAGATGCAGCGAAAAAATGACACGTTCGTACTTACCAATTCGGATGAGTCATTTTTGCAAGAATGGCAACATTGTTTTGAGCGAAAGTGGGAGCAACAAAGGAACGAATGGGATAAAACGCATCAAAAAATTAACGATTCTATTGCATCTTTAAACAGTCAACAAGCATATCAAACCAAGAAAGTATCCCCATCGTCGGAACCCATAAATCCTGAGATTGTCCTGCAAGACAAAAAAATATCCAAGCATGCCCCAGATTCGCTCTTTCAGGACTTTAAGTTAGTTTTGGTTATCGTATCATCCCTTCTTGTCAGCTCATTTATCACCCTTTATTTGTCGAAACGGTCCTAACGCTGTCACGGAATCTTCAAGGTTGCTTTTCGACATATCCTATCATCCCCCATCTTCATCTCAAATCTATATCTTCGTTTAGAAGGAAACATGTCCATACTCTGTGTATATCTCTCCGGCCCTCAGCATACTAATGCAGACTTCTGACTACGAACTCCTGGTGTACAGAACATCATCGAAGTAGAGAAATCGTTTTGATCCTGGCTATGTGGAAATTGACAGCCAAGACTGGAAAAGTGAGCGCAGATCGCGCTCTAGCTACAAGTGACCCTTCAGGTTTGGCGTGGTATGAAGCAATTTCTCAAGCGTCAATGTACTAGCACAGGTCACATTTACTTGAGCTGCTTAGAGCCGACCTCAACAACCTTAAGACCTAAAACTGTTAATATCATATCTCGAACCAAGCGAATTCCGCCTTCGTACTTACCAGGAAGGAGCGACTGCTTGAGCTTCTCGGCCTTGTCCGCATCGTTGACAACAAGCGTGTACAAATAGCGAGCGCAACGAACCTTGAACTTGGTCTGCACGTTGCGGTTAGCCAGCACTGTCTTTTTGACGCGCGCAGACTTGGCGTCCTTGCGGCTGGCAATCGCCAAAAACTGCTTAATGTCCGTCACCTGCTTGGGCTGAAACAAGTTAGAAAAAATCTTGAGCTATTGTCGCCATTTCGCTCGCCGACAACGAGAAATAATCTGTGTGCTACTTACCATACTTTGTTGCGATCGCGGATAAAGAACTTCAATTCTGGCTCTACATCCAGGTTGTTGTTGAGCCCCCACTAGTCTGGAGGTCAGAACGTTCCTGTCACGTGCATAAACTGTATCGTATACACGTGACCACACCACCACCTTTCACGAAAACCTCCTCTCATCACACTCTCACACCTGTCCATTGTGAATCGGCAACGTAAGTACGCTAGTGTGACTCGTCACCTTCTAGTGAAGATCGAACGCTAACGTCTAATAGATGGCGCCTAAGGTCCGCTCCGATAATCAGGAAGTTTCTCTCGGCCCTAGCGTCGATGATGGCAAGATTGTATTCGGCGTTGCGCAGTATGTATTGCAGTTGGCGAATATCGTGAGGGGATAATGAGAGTCATATGACCGCGAACTTGACACTCTCCCATATGCCATCCACCTCACGCGCTTAAGACACGAAGGAAAAGGCACAGAGACTAACTAAGACAGCATTTACGCAAGTTTCAACGATACCTTTGTGCATGTCACCGATCTTACTGGCAAGGAAACCATCGTCCGTGTGACTGGCGGTATGAAGGTGAAAGCTGACCGTGACGAGTCGTCTCCCTACGCAGCCATGCTTGCTGCCCAGGACTGCGCCGCTCGTTGCAAGGAGGTTGGCATCAACGCCGTCCATATTCGTTTGCGCGCGACTGGTGGTGTTGGCCCAAAGATGCCAGGTCCGGGTGGCCAGAGTGCTCTTCGTGCCCTCGCCCGTGCTGGAATGCGTATCGGCCGCATTGAAGATGTGACACCTATTCCAAGCGACTCTACACGTCGTAAGGGTGGTCGTCGTGGTCGCCGTCTGTAAAGGCGCTTCCGCACGTTTGCAATGCATCTACTTGGTTCAATATGCTGTTTTTTTTTTCTGGTATTGCATTGTAGGCACTCGACATTATATGTTGTATCACTTGAAGATGCATCAACTCTATGATGGCACTTGGTTCTGCGTGCCGGTTCATACGTATCGGAAGCTTTTCCTTTAGCCAATACAAAATTGTACTCGATTGAGAGCTTGAAATTCAATCTCTTTCTGTGTGAGTGGGATCTTGTACTGCTTGTATGTTTGGATGTGTTTAAATGTTGTACTTGTCGTTTGAACAGTACCGAACTGCAGCGAAATCTGAAGTATATCGGAGGCTGCCTGTCACCCTGCTGCTTTAGTACATTAAGTGTTGTGCGTAAATATGGCTGCCAGGATAACGAATCATGATTGCGAGCTCAGGAACATCTCGCTAATGATTTTGGACCTTTTGCCGGTTCTCTATCTGGTTCGTGTTAGTGGTGCGAACGTAGTATTTCGTACAAACCATCATTTTCTCCACCATTGCACTTTGGTATAAGTATCAAGGTCCATATACGTACCGCGTTTCACCATCCAGATCACTTAGCTTTGACTCTTCAGGTACAATCTTAGTAGTGTCAATCTTGGGATGATGCGTCACCACATGTGGCCACCATTCATTTTGATTTAGTTTTTCCAGGTGTACGGATAATACTTTGGCATCATCTTCATGTAAGCTAGTAAAGATTGCCAAGAGCGTACCAATAGTCCAAGTACAGCCATCTGGTTGAATTGGCTTGAACAGTGATCCCTAACGCGTTAGTTTAAATACAAAGACTTACTTCGACAATACATTCCTCGCGCATCTTGACTGAAATCCAAGCGGGCTTGAATACAACTTGAATTTGTCGTGCGCGGACGTCTGGAGGAAGCGGTATGCTCACTTCCACATGGTCTAGCATTTGATTCCATCTATAAGGCAAACCTTCTTGCTCTGATCGTTCTCGTTGTCTTTCCTTATTATCATATTCCCTCTGAGCATCTGGAGAAAGTTTGGAATACTCGTCAACACTGAGCGTCATGCTCTGAAGAACCGTTGTGTTCGGAAGTCTAAACCACGTGATAGCTAAAGCGCACGAAATATATTACTTGTCGGGTTTTGCGAAACAGCCACTCGCTATTGACATTTTCCTTCAACATTCGTATCATTCCTTTCCGTCGTCCCGGATAAGTGAGAAATGGGAGACGGCTTGACAAATACATAGCTTAGTTCACCCTTTGATGTATTTGTCTGTGTTTCAGTAAGATTGATATGTTTATTTACAAGCCCTTGTAGTACTTCATGATCAGATAAGCAAGCGTCGAGTTTGATCACCAACGGCTTTTGATTAAAGCGAGTAGCCGTGTAGTAGTCCGCTGGGTAATGAAATGGTTCAAGATTTTGAAGAACACTGTCATAATCAAATTTTTTGGCATGCTCATAAAAATCAAAGTGCAAAAACCCACCAAGTTGGTGCGCGAGTTTCTGCTGTCGTGTCTGTTCATAAAGATTCTCTTTCGCAAGTCTCGATGCAGTCACAAATCCGCATGTGGTAGGTACATGCTTAACTTCCTCTGTTTTGATTGTGTATCGCGGCCGGGATCCGTCACCGTTACATGTACATCCAAGAAGATCGTGAGACAAGCATTTTGTATCGGGGTGAAAGTTGAAAATATCCTTCAATTCTTCTTGCGAGAAAGTATCACTCGCACTGACTTGATCAGATACTTCCGTTGATTCTGTACTCATGAGTGAGTCACTCAATTCAATTTTCGTCGTTTGTCGTTGATAAATTTTTTCATCCATCGATCCCACAAGCAATAATCGGTAAATAAAGCAAGGCTTGGTTTGACCATCACGATGTATTCTGGCCATAGCCTGCCGATCGGTTGCTGGGTTCCAGTCACTGTCAAATAAAATTAGTCGGTTAGCTCCAACCAGGTTCAGACCTAGGCCACCAGACTTAGAGCTTAAAAGAAATACGAATGGATGCCTTTTCTGATCAGACGTTGACGAGTTGAATTGTTGCACCAATTTGGGACGGGTTTCAGCCTTAGTACGCCCATCAAGTCGCACAAAGGGGAATTTTTGCCGAATACAGTACGCTTGAAGCTTGTCCAACGTTGACGTGAAATTAGACACCACAACAACGCGATCTTGAGTATAGTTTCTTATGGTCATCAATATTCGATGAAAAACGAGCAGCTTACCACTCAGCAGCAAATAATCTTGAGAACTTCGTTCTGCTTGGAGTACAGCATGTATCGCTTGAATCAAAGACTTCGACTTCCCGTCAAATCCACGAGATGTCCCGCTGCAGTCAGGCAATACGAGCTCTGGAGTGTTGCAAAGCTGCCTTAGCAATGAAATATACGGAAGATACGACTGACTTTCGCCAAAACTTAATTGATAATTCACAAACTCCGAGCAAATACCATAAATGCATTTCTGGATCGACGTCATTGTGCAAAAAACGTCCATTTCCAATTTAGGCGGAAGATAAGAGTGCATGATGTCCGCCGTTCGTCGTAGTATGATTCCTTTGGTTATAGTAGAGAGCTACTCGTGAGTCGTTCAAATACATACTGCTTTGTTTCGCTTTTTCCCTAGTTCCAGTGCTTGAGAGGAGCAGTGCTGGGCCCTACTGCGCATAATTGGATCTTCAAACACCCGTTTGAAGACACTATACTGATCAAAGAGACCCGGATACACAAAGTCCACCATGGTATAAAACTCGCGCAAGTCATTTTGAATAGGCGTTCCGGTGAGCAATATACGACGTCTCGTTTGAAGAATATCGAAACATCGCGTCGTTTTTGTGTCCCTTGATTTCAGACGATGTCCCTCATCGCAAATCACTAAACCGATGGCCGGTATAGCGCGCGATAGCCGCTGGACCGAGCTTCGAAGTCGTTCATACCCAAGAATCAGAACTTGGTATTGTCTGCTGTTCACAAATTGTTCCACCTCAATTCGTCCATCGCCTTCCACGGCCAAAACCCCAATAGAATTTCTTCCCAACCACTTGCGAAATTCGCGCTTCCAATTTACAACCAAAGTCAGTGGACATACTATCAACACTTTGTCCACTGTACCGGTGCGAAGAGGAGAAAAGTAACAATTTTGTTGAATTAAAATGGATATGAGAGCAATTGTTTGAAGGGTTTTACCAAGGCCCATCTCATCAGCAAGAATTACACCTTGTCCAGGCGAGGCGTGGCCATTTTCAAGCGAGCTTATGCCAGTCACGGCTTCATACATAAATTTAACACCTTCAATTTGATGGGGTCTTAAATTCGGAGCCAGTTCAGGATCGAGAACGACGTCAACAATTGGACAGCCTTTACCGAACAGCTCGTAGTGTTTGTCATTTGGACGTTTCATAACAACTGCGTCTGGAGAGGACGAATCAAATTTTGACTGTGGCTCTGATCTTGAGTATCTGTAAGCTGATAGAGTACTAGACGTCGATGTTATAGCCGATTTGGGTGTTGAATAGAACTGTGAAGCAGGAATAGGTTTTTGGCGCGGCGGTAGAGAGGACATGGAAGGGCCATGCCGCGGTACAGATGTGGCGTGTGTCTGAGCACCGGAATTTTGACCTTGATCGCTATTTAAGCCACTCAAGGAGCGCTCAATTAGCACCTCCTTGCCTCCAACATAAAACTCGTCCCCTTCGTTGACAGTTCGTTTTCGGAGCGATGCATTTGTTATCAGCATCGAGCCATCATGAATAGATCGAAGTGAGCATGTCTTGTTATTCTCATGAACAACAAGAATTGCATCACCGTCCCAAGTTTTATGTTTACGCGTCTGTGGCGCTCGCCATTGACACAGATAATTCGGCTCCTGCGCTGAAGGTAAAAGCGGCACGGGCAAATTCGACGAATCGATTTCAATTGGCGAGCATTTTATTTTTTTATGGGTATCATCAGATTCTTCGGGCTCTTTCCTTTTGGTAGGAGTATGAAACTTCGAGAGAAGCTTACCCTCAGCTGCTTCAGAAGAAAAGGTCACCATCTGGAAGGAGCTTGGATGTACGACGCGCGCTATGCGCAATTTGCACAGGCACGTGATGAGGTCTCGATAAAACATGACGTGTGTGTAACCAGCTCAAATCACGACTATAGAAAATCGATACCAATCCCGAATTGGAGCCCTTTACGAAGACCATCTCCACACCGAGCCATGATTGGTAAGCCAAAGTTGAGTTCAAGACGAATAGGACCTTGTTGGAAAAGGAGACCAAGTCCTGCAGAGGCAGATGGTTGGGCCAATTCCACCAGACGCTGCATCGTCCAGAAACTGCCTGGTGGTGTGAGGACAAGATCACACGTACTTTGCTGTAGCTGGGAGAGTTGACCTAGATTTAAAAACCCATGCAACTTAAGAGGCCAATTAACTCGTCCAGGGATAGGCGCCAAAATGCTAGCCCCCACTGCCCAGAAAGTATCGCCTCCTAGCGAGTCGTCTGAGGCGGTTAGCCATCCAAATACATACGTTTAAATTTTGGCCCCAGGCTGTTCAAGCGAAACATTCGAATACATGTGGGACCCCCTAGCATGAATCGATCATTAAGGCAAGGCGTTTGACCATTCAAAGGCACCATCATACCAAATTTGGCACCCAGAGACCATGAACATCCTTCCGCAAATATATCTGAGACACTAGAGTGCGTCTCCACCTTCATGTATGAGGTATCGCCACCAAGACCTGCGTATTCCCATAAGGATCTAAAGTAGGTGCCCGCCATTGTGGCAAATGTGTTATCACGAGAATCCCTTTCAACGGTATATGATATTGCAGACTTGAAAGAAGGCAGGGCAAGCCGCCGAATTGCAACAGATGCATCAGGCATCATATGATGGAAATGGCGGTGACTTGCCTCATAGGCGAGTTCGTGTCGTGTACCATCGTTTTGTGCATACTTGTTCTGTTAAGATCGAAAAATGCGTACCATAAGAGCAGAGCGCAGCATATGTTGGCCTTCATGAGCGCTGATGAAGCTAGTCAAATCACGATGTTGAGACACGGCAGATACATTTACCCAAAGATCCGGACAGGCAAAAACGGGAGAAGCAAAAACAAGCTGGATCATCAGCAGAAAATCAAACGTACGTTATAAGAATGTTTAGTACGAGTTCCAAGCATGGCACTTCCTTCAAGACTCTCAGCTCCTCCGAAAAGGTTTCGGATTTTTCCTTGTATCGATGCAGTACCCTCACTGTTTCCAACACTTGTGCTAGTCTTCAAGAAAAAGCGACTTGCTGGCCTTATGTCTAGAATTAGGTCAACATCTTCCGTAGGATGTTCCTGGGATACACGCGATGGCTCCATATGAACAGAAATATCCTTTGCAATATCCATACGAGAAATATCGCTACTAAATGAAGTTGCTGCTTGTAAAATGGTGTGAACCGTCGTCGGTTCCCCAAGCGGAGGGAAGTTCATGCGATGTCCGTATCTCAAGTCCGCCATGAATGTGAATGGCGCTGTTGGATCAACATAAGGCCTGCATAGAGATGACAAAAATCCATGGCGTGTGTTTTTAAGACCATTGAGACGAATAGCACTCAATCGCAATATGGGAATATCATTAGGATCAATCAATGACATCTGGAGCTGTTGCATAGCTTTTATCAAATTATGCTCTGAAACTCTTGTGTCTGCATTATTAGGTTTGATATCATGTTCTTCGGTACCGATTTTAACATCGTTTTCTATTGCGCTCGGTGCAAGCGTGTGCGCCGCGTCGCTCATGACGTCATTAGCGCCCATGTCTTGTCCGACCGCGTTGGATGGTATGGTAGAGGTGCTGGCCATAACACGTAGATTTACGTAACCACCACGTGGCAGATACAGAAATATATTGGGATCATTCTTAGTGAGCACAGGTAACGACGGCGAGCTTGACGGCATGTTCGTGTTGTCGGAAATTGAGGTGAGTTGAGTTATGCTCTGACCCCTATCCTAGGATGTGATCAAAGTTGAGCCGCGTCATTTTAGCAGACCCAGTGCGAAAGCTATTGCTGATCAAATTAACGTCAAATATGCCAACAAGGTATGTCTTGTGGAAAGGCCGAGCGCTAACCGCTCTCAAGGTTCTGCAAGACATTGGTCTCTGCATATGTGTGCATGATATTTTAAGGTCTAGTGAGGGTCGTGTTCGTTGGGGCGATGGGTGTCTTTACTACACTGTTGTATTCCGACTTGTTGTATTTCGGCCATTTACAAATGAAGTACTTGTCGGTCGGATCTCATCGTCCACGTCCGAATCAATCCGTATATCTGTGGGCTTTTTTGACGATATATTCATTCCTCCTCATTTTCTTCCCACTCCTTCGGCATTTGACTATCAAGAGCAGGCATGGTTTTGGCTTCTCGATCCTGCTTCCGAAGCACATGTGGCTGATCCTTTACTTTCGGCTCAAGAAGAACGCATGTACCTGGATATCGGCGAGATAATTCGATTCGCAATTGAATCCGACAGTTTCTATGATTTGGAGCCTGGGCCATCCCTTGGCGAGGGAATGCTTGGTGAAACTCCCGCGGGTACTTCGAACTTTTCCGGAGAATCTGGTTCAAGAAGAAGTAATTTCTCGTCATACAAGATTAATGCATCTATTGCGGGCCAGGGCCTTGGGCTTGTATCATGGTGGGCCGGCGCTGAACAAGTATCTGTAGAATAATTTTTTTGCGGAGTGAGATACGGTATTGAATCTTCGTAAGGGAATGCATTCAAGGTTATAGAGTCAATACGTGTACGGAACTGCAAGTTAAAAGACTAATGAGTAGATGGCTGACCAGATATAGTAATTATCACTTTAGCATGATGGAGTTCTGGTAGTGAAGGGCTCGCCACCTGTGATGAAGAAAATGAAGATTGTAATTGGTCTTGGGTTTGTATGCCAGTATCTTGCGAAAAGCCACTAGATGGATCAAACAGGTGTGAATAGGAAGTGGGGACATCCACATCTGAATTAAGCAGCAGTTTTGGTGATACAGCAGGGGCAGCATCTGCTTTGGGATGTGAATCAATATTGACAAGATACGAAATAGGAGATGAATCAACGCGCATTGCAGGCTCGGCGCCAGCAGAAAGCGAACGGGTAGAAGTTTGCATAGGAGCAGGCCCAGGTCTTACGACAGGTGCCAAACTTGACAAACGAGGGTCAGACGAATAGGCGCCACCGACGAAAGAATCGAGAGATGTCTGCAACTGCCGAGGTTCATCCTGATGTTTATTATGCGATTCCGTATCTTGGATATACGACAATGGCTGTGCTGTAGAAAGATTTGAGGTTTGTTGCAAATACGACATTGGCTTATACAATGAAGTAGAATTATCACAAGGTGGGAAAACAGTTATCTCAGGAGATATAGGCGGGACTGGCGTCGTAAATGAAGAATTGTTCGCCCTGACTTGGGGACCGGGAGGAATCGTACTCGAAGATTCATCACGAACGTCATGAATCATGGCTGGTTCTTCTTGAGAATCAAGACCATTCAATAAAAAGTCATCTGATTTAGCAGGTACAAAGTGTCCTGAGTAGGGTCCATTATTAAGCGATGTTGCTTGTGCGACACTAGTGGCAGAAACCGAGCGCTTTCCAATGGGTGGGCGAGACGGCAGAGCACCGTTTCCATTGACGACTGAATCACGCATCTTATGAGACAGTTTGCCAGCTGTCCTAAACGGACGTTGCTCATTGTCTTTTAAGGGTGGTTGATTATTATCAACAGTTCTTGTTTCGGTATTAGAATTAGCGCGTCTTCGAATAGATCGTGTTGGCATGAGTAATCGAGGTGATTGCCTTGCGTTGCTATCAAACGCAATATCGGGGGAACTAACGGGTGGCCGCAACTCTTCTTCTGACACCTGCCGCTGTTCCGCGCGTTTTCTCCGTTCCCTGCGAGCGAAAATCGTACTTGCTTGACCATGGCCAGTTGTGTTTGAGCGAGCCAAACGAGCACCACCTCCAACGTGAACTCGGTATTCAACAACTTCCTCGTCCGAATCAGATGGAATCATAACATAGTCTTTCACATCAGGTGAAATAGATGACGTCAATTCCTCGGGTCGCTTGTCTTTTGGTGGTGGCTCGGTGAGTCCAAGAACGAAGCAATCTTGATGGGTGATCAAGAATTCAATCACGCTCACAGCCGTTGTGTGCTCGGTTTTAGACGTTAAGTTCTGAGGGTTGAGAATGGAAGGCTGAAAGACGATGGCCAAGTTTTGTGCGGTCATCTTTGTTTTTTGACGATTCCGTTCAAACACCGCCAAAAGGTCCAAGATATAAAGTAACACATATTGATTTGCCTGAGGGCATGTCTTAATTAGCATACGAAACTTTTCGATCTTTGTGTCCAAATCCAGATCGACCTTGTTTTGAACACGACTAAAGTGTTTGAAAAGATTATAAGGAATAATAGGTTCCTTGTACATGTGAGCACAAAAATCCTTCAACTACGCACCGGCATGAGTTTCAAATAACGTCGCAAGACTCCTGCAACGTCATGAACAGTAAATGGAGACCAATCAATGATTTTACCATACTAGAATGTCAGCTATTACCCAACGCACGTACATTAGGCGCAGAATCGAATATATCTTGAAGCTCACGCATGCGCTTTTCAGAGCCGGTAATACGAAATACACCTTCTACGTCGGTACCATTCTGTTTCAGGAATAAGCCAGTTTTTGCGACCAATGCAGGCACATAACCCCAAATGTACTGCTCGCCATTTTCTTTCGCAAGACTGATAGGTACGGTTGTATACTTCAGTGCTTCACGGAGGGGTGCGCCGAAAATAGATGATGGTTGTTGCTCAGGAAACTCTTCACGAGGAGACATAATAGCATTTCTGCCGCCGAAAACCGGCGGCCACCATGACTTGAATGTCGCAGAATTGGCAAAAATATCATCAGCCCGCGGTGAGGTCATCTTGTGAACTCTGAAGCTGTATTGACGGGCCTTTCGATGGAGCAACTGGCTAATCGAGTCGTCGTTGTCTACAGATCTCCCTGGCGAATTAATCAAATCTTACTTTTGTTTTGCAGATCCAGTCGTTGAGAACGTTCAGATTAGCAACAAAGCGAGACGTGTAGCCTTGGATCGACAACAACCGTTGAAAGAGGCCGTATGCAAATAGTACTGACCTAGCAGCGATCATAAAAAATACTCATTCGAACAAATTGTAGCGACCCCAGGCCGCGATTATGACTAAAAGGCTTTAGATATGGTTGAGTCGGAAGGGATTTGTTGTGCTTATGCAAGATTAGAACCCCAAACTAGAAACGCTACACCCCAATAAGCCCGTTTTGTGTGACGCCAATGTCGGAATATTTTCCCACTTGCATACCATACCTACCCCATTTCTACGGTAACACATCATTTCACTTACATAATCTCAACCGCATCGCCACACCCAGCATGGAACGTATGTCCCTGGGGTGTCAATGCCACCTTGTCTGGTGATGCGTGCTTACGTACACAAGACAAATCCATAAAGGTTTTGTCGCAATGAACACAAGAGGGTCGCGTGGCTGCCACGAACCAACCCATGCCCCGCTCTTTAGCGAGCTGTTGAAAGAGATGCAATGCATCTGATTCATTTAAACGCACGCCAAGCATTAAAACATCACAGCGAAGCCGATAAGCCAATAACATTGCTTCGACAATCACGCGTACTTGAGAATACATGATATTCGTTTGAGAAATACCATGGACAAGCCGTTTAAACAAGTCAGCAAATGAGATTGTCTCAGAGGGCACAGATGTCACAAGAGTTGCAAGTGCCTCCTGCGTGAATTTTTGCGAATGAGACAAAGCAAGCGCAAGTAACGAGTCTTTTGGCGCATGAATCCTAGAGGAATCATAAAATGTATGTTCCAGTCGAACAAGTGTGTATAACACGCGGAACCACAATTCGTGAACAAACTCAACAGAGGCACTAGATGATAGAGAGTTCTCAACGCACAATCGGAATGCCATAGAAAGTGCCAAGTGAAGTTTTTTGAACCGTTTACAAACTCCTTCTCGCGAACTTTCTGCTTCAGAATCTGCCCTATCGTCCACACCATCATCTAGAACCTGGTGAGTATGTTGGGCCAAATCCATCGCCAACTTGTCTAATTGGTCCATTGCAAGTGTCGTAAGACCTCGTCGATCCAAAGCCCAGAATAATGCATCATATACGTGGTGAGTGCTAGCCTCAGAACAGACGTGCTCTAGATCAAAATACTCGTATCCGTAAGCATCCAATTGCGGCACAAGTAAAGACGGACATTCTTCACACAGCCTAGTTATCCAAACACGGCGCAAAGTTTGCGGGTTTCGACCTTGTATATCGTGCTTTAAAATAAAGAATGCCTTCAGATACAAGAATTGTCGATTGGGCGTGAATTGTAAATGTGTCAAAACTTCGTTTCCTCGCGAGGTAAAATACCTAGTCACAATGCGCGCCACATCGCAAAGCAAAGGATCAGGTATGTCATTCAAGCATGACAGAAACAAGGAAAACATCGTTTCTCGCTGGCTTGATCCCTTCAGTCCAGGAAGCGTAAATATCTCGGATACGCGGTCATACAGTTGCCCAGGCGAGTGATGTTTTCCATCCCGGTCTTGCAAGAAGAAGCAGAGCAGCTCCGGGTATCTCTTAGTTTTGCGCAGGGCGGTCTCATAGATTTGCCAAAATCCTGCCCGTTCTAACATCTTGATCCGCTTCTCGGTAAAAGCGATGGGATGTGCCGACAAAAGACATTCAAGAGCAAACTCAGAGTCTTTATTATGTATTTCATCATTCGTCAACGCATCAAAAATTGTTTCGCACTCAGAATCAGACAGAATGATAAATTGGGGGTATTTGGCAGAATTCCGCGCAACAAACATTGCCAACAAATGGTGCACAGAGTTTGGAAGTGATTTCATGCGGTTAACTTCAAGTAATGTATCAATGACGTCGCGTCGACTAAGAAGTGGCAACTTTTCATTAGTGAAGAAGTCGCTTTCGAATGCCAAATCCAACACATCAAGAAATGGCTCAGCGTCAAAGTTCAAAATTGCTCGCAGGTAAGGGAAAATGTTATGATCAAGCGTCGGGACAATAGCAAGGTCTGGTGCTTTGTAAGCATGTTTGGAAAAAAGCAGTGATTGAACAGCGCGCACAACATTTACAGCCTCATTGTGTTCAAAAGCTTCCATTGATGGGTATCTTAACCCACGAAGCCTTGCATCTAGAATTGGAAAAATCGCATAAAAAGACGCTCGATTGTCATTATCAGAGCAAGAATCTTCAATGAGCACGGTATGATGACTCGAATCAGCGAGCGTTTTTTGGGTTAATGTTTGAGCAAGTCGCTTGAGTATCTGAGCAATTGGGGTGACATAATCATGGAATACACGCTCGTAGACAAACGATAAAGCATTCCAAAGACATTGCTCATTACATATGGGTAACAATTGATCCAAATCGAGGCAAAAAGGATCAACATGAAGAATCAGTTGCTCTATTATCGCATATTCGTGGGTGTGATAGCGATATTCCAAAAGTCGCTGTATTACCGCTGTTGGAGGTGTCCGAATCTGCCCGTGAATGATATGACGCTCAAGCTCGAGAACAAAGACGTCGACTTTGTCATGGTACTCATAGGAAAAGTATATTTCACCAAAAAGAAGGTCAAAATTATTCATCTCGACCGCAATTTGAGTACATAAACGGATTAATTCAACGTCGTCACTGTCGCTTAAGAGCCGTAGTGCTTTCCGCTCAATGCACTCGATGCGCTGAGCTATAACAGACCGTTGATCATGTCTGAGACTCGGAAGACCTATGCCTGAGCCAAGGCCAGTTCCTTGATACAGTTTCATAGCTTCTCTGAGAGCTTCCAAATACTCATGGTCAGACTCCAACTGTGAAAGATAAGAATCCCATGCCACAAAATCACCAGCATAAGCGGTATTATGCGCAAACATGAACACTTTGCTCCGCCAAATCTGTAAAAAAACTGGGTCGCCTGGCGTCACGGAAGCCACGAGCGGGTCATGAGGCTGCCACTCTGTGAATGAATGGCACCGAAAATCAAATAGCTGCCACGAAACTGTAGTTGCGACCAGCAAAAGTTGTCGATGGATCCAATGTAGCTGGACAATTGGATGCGCGGTAGTGCCTAGATGTTCTTCTGACATCTTCATTCCGGAAGTATTTTCGTCACCGGGTGTACGTGACTTCACGCGCACTGAGGATACACGAAGAACCCTAAGCTCACTGCCAAACGAAAAAGCAAGCATAGGCGGGTATACTTGGGAGAAAGCGTGTGTGGCCGGAAACCATGCCAAAGAGGCTGTTTCACTGTTCGATGAAGCTCTAGACCGAAACCACGTACGAGCTGAAGGCTTCAAGCCAATAATAAGAAGTTTGTGCCGCAATATTAGCGCAACAAACTGATGGTCATCAGCGGCATGTCTCAGCGTTCCTAGGGGCAATGGTGCTGCGTCATAAATATGAGACGGATCTGTTGCATTGTATCGACCGTAAACACGCAAGGTGTCGTGTGATGCCATGCCAAGTATACGACCGAGTGAATGGTAAAAACATAGTCCATCCGCGTCTGTGCTAATAATGGCTGTCTTTCTTGCACCAACAAACTTGAGTTGAATTATAGCCACTGAAGCAAAGTGTCCCTCGCCTTTCCCAGACAATACAATCGCAGGATCAACGGGCGGTACATGCCGAGCAGGTACTGAAGCTTGAAACATATCATATAGGTATATGTCACCGGATGCGTGCCCTACAGCGAGATACGTCGCATCGTGTGATATGCTCAAACATGTGACACGACTGGATGAAGTTTTGCACATGCACCTAATGCGCTGAGACATATCAAACACAACCGTGGCGCCAGATTCGAACCCAACGGCCATCAAGCCACCAGACACGTGCATACAAGAAAACTTACCATTGTGCCCAATTTCTGTGGTCACTTTCGCAAGTTTTTGAAAAGAGAGAAAAGGACGAGCGATAGGTTCGACAATCACGCTCGCGGGTGTATTTTCAGGTTCATTCCCAGACAACCCGGCTTGCATCAAGCATGAAACATTTTTTTGGAATTCGGGAGCCATAGACTTGACAGAGTCAATGCTGCGAATTGAAGTGCAGTCACTCTCTCGAGGAAAGAAATTTGAGATTTGGGACCCATCCGAATCGACAGTCCATGGGGATCTAAGTCTCCGCAAAGTCGAGAAATGAGCAGGTCGTTGTGCATCCAAAATAGGTCCATCATTTAACAAGTGCTTCGACCTATCACGTTTATTTGATGTCGATTGACTTGTGTCTGCAGGCTCATCGTATAAGAAAGTGTTTTTCATGTGTGAATGTTTTTCAGGATCATTAGACATGGGGCGGTAACAGGTTAAGCATTGTTGGCTTAGCGCGTTTATCCCCTTGTTATCAGAAAAACACCGAGGCTCAGGCGCTTCTATGCTTTGCACATCTTCCATGGATATAGGCTTGTAGCCTCGTGGCGTCGCAATTGGGGCTTCACCACCCAAAGGCTTCAGAGTCTTACACGATTACGCTTACGATCACATCTCCCAAACGACACTCCAATAAGCCAAGTTGGATCACGTGCTCCACATGGACAAACAGGTATGTTAGATGTAACTACAAGATAACTTATGGCGGGGGAATCCTCGATTCGGACGTCGTAACGTTAGGGTCCGGGTTCACTTCATCATGAGGTGGTGGCGGTGCACTTGCTTCACCGTGACCTGAAAGACGCCCCTTTTTATCAAGATATTCGTCTGCTTCATCTGCTTGCTTGAACGGCCGTTTCCCAAGCAGATTTGTCATATCTTCACGAGTAATGACTTCTCGTTCGAGCAGCAGCTTGGCCACCTTCTCGACATCTGCCTTGTGATCCGTCAAAAGGTTAGTTGTACGTTCGTGAACTTGCAGGACCATTGCACGAACTTGTTCATCCAAAAGTTCTCCAGTACGCTCAGAGTATGGTTTATGCATCGACTCCTGGTCTGTTCGATACGAGATGGGTCCAAGCTTAGTATTCATGCCGTACGAGGCACATATTTCAAACGCTAGGCGTGTGATCTTAGACAAATCGTCCTGGGCACCTGTGGTAATACGACCAAAAAAGATCTCTTCGGAAACGCGTCCGCCCAGCATCATGCACATGCGGTCTGACAATTGCTCAGTGCTGAACAGATAGCGCTCTTTAGGAAGGTACTGAGCATAGCCCAATGCACCAACGCCACGAGGAATGATTGAAACTTTTAGCAAAGGGTCGGCGAATTCTAAGAACCAACCGCAAACCGCATGACCGGCCTCGTGATAGGCAACTGTCGTCTTTTCCTCGGGACTAAGCACACGGGACTTGCGTTCCAGCCCAGCAATCACACGTTCAATAGCCAATTCAAAATGCGTTTCCTCAACGGCAGGAGCTTCCGCACGAGCTGCAATCAAAGCCGCTTCATTACAAACGTTCGCAACATCTGCACCGCTGAAACCCGGTGTCAAAGTGCTTAGTTTCTCGGCCAGCAAATCCTCATTCACTTTAGCACTCAACTTGAGCGGCTTCAAGTGAACATGGAATATAGCCCGACGACCGCTAATGTCAGGACGGTCGATGGCAATGTGGCGATCGAATCGACCAGGACGCAGAAGGGCTGGATCCAGCACGTCAGGTCGATTGGTACCAGCAAGGACAACAACGTGTTCATTCGTGCCGAAACCATCCATTTGAACCAACAGCTCGTTAAGGGTACTTTCTCGCTCGTCATTGCCACCAAAATTGCCACCTTTTCCACGAGATTTTCCAATAGCATCAATCTCATCCACGAATATGATGCAAGGAGCCATTTTTTTGGCTGTGGCGAACATATCGCGAACACGCGATGGACCAACACCCACGAACATTTCGACAAATTCTGAACCAGAAACGCTCAGAAATGGAACGCCAGCCTCTCCAGCAGTGGCCTTAGCAACCAAGGTCTTGCCCGTGCCGGGAGGACCGCTCAAGATTGCACCGCGTGGGATCTTAGCACCCAGGCGTTCATACCGCTCTGGGTTTTTCAAGAAACTGACAAACTCCATGATTTCCTGTTTCGCCTCATCCATTCCAGCAACATTTTCAAATTTCACTTTGACATCAGTCTCTTGATTGAACAGCTTAGCACGACTCTTGCCAATACCAAAGATGCCACCAGGTCCACCACCACTGCCACCGCCCATGCCTCCGCCTGTGGCACGGCGCGTCAGATAAAACAGTAAGCCGGCGAGAATCAGCGTCGGAGCAAAGTGAAGAAGAGTAGATGCCATGCTTATTGATTCGTGGTAAGCAACAGGAATGCGTTCATTGGACGGAATACCTAGCTCACGTTGAGCTTCTTCAAGATGACGCTCAAAAGCCTCGACACTCCCCACACTAAACCAGTATTGCGGAGCGCCAAGCATGGACGAACCAGTTTGATGTGGGTACAGGCTATCTGTCGCACTGTTGTGCAAGTAAACATTGACTTTTGCGCGATTCACCACAACTAAACGATCGACAAGTCCTTTGTCGAGAAAGGCGGAGCGGAATTCTTGCCAAGTAATTTCACGTGTGGATGCCTCGGGCGATGTGAGGCGATAAAGCAAGTACGTCGAAATAATCGTTGCAATGATCATGTTCATGTTAGCACGCATTTCATTGTTGTTATTATTTTTGTTTCCTCCTTTGTTGCTGCTTTTCTTGTTTTGATCCGATGGGTGCGAGTTTCTTGTTTGAGACCCGTCGTTGTCAGCATCGTTTTTGGATATCTCTGGACCGTTGTCGGAATGAGGAGAGCGATTGTTTTTTCCAAAAAAGTGCTTCAGCTCATCAGGAACATCATCTGCCTTCTTTCCAGATTTCGCCTCGCGAAGTCCCCGCTCGATAGATTCATGGAACTCTCTTTTCTTTTTTTCATCATGATGAGGACCGTCACCTGATGATGTGGCAAACAGGCGTATAGACACGAAATTTGGGTATGCACTGTCATTTTTCAATTTCCTGGGAAAAAGAAGAGCACTTGGTCTCGTTGGATGCCGCGGCACCGAGCTGAAGGTGCGAAGTAATAATGCTGAGGGCACGAGCACCTTTGACGGTGTGGAGCGAACCGTGACTAGTGGACTAGAAACGGCCAGCATGACCACGACTGATACCCTAGTTACGGTAAGCTAGTTCACAGCCGTCCGACGAAAGACGCCTGAGCCACGACACACGGGAGTGCAATCTAAGTCGTTCAATGCGACGACTAAGCAAGTGGCGTTCGGATCTGAGCGTTCCAGAGCCTCTCGTGCGAAGTGACGCGTACCTCACGTGATGTCGGCCGAGAAGAAAATTCAATCTCAGCATTTGCGCCAAGGGCCGCTTGCGGACTTCGCGCTCTAGCCACGCGTATTTTTCTAGAGCATCGCGTGTCGCGCACTGATCGCCAAAAAGCGACACGTCAAACCGTCGTGCCGGCAAAGTTTCTTTGGACTGGGGATCAGCGCTTCGTATCAAACGCGTGATCAAAAATAGGCTCCTACATGGGGCCAGCCATTCGGACATTTTGTTTGCGTGATGGATTTGTCTACTTGGTTTCGAAAGCATACTGAAATGCAGCAGCAACAAGAGCAACAACTGCAGCAAACATCTCATACTTCCCCTTATCAACAACAACAGCAACAGAACGTACAACAATTCATGATGAATCAGACACCATCCTCTCATATGCAGCAGCAATCGTTTCAAGATCAATCACAAGCCCCACCAACGTCGGTTCCACAGCTTGAGAGTTTGCAGCTTCAGGCCCAAACGGAATTGCAACAGAAGCAGCTGCTCGATAATACATTGTCGACACAGCCACAACAACCCCAAGTACAGCCTGTGCTAGCACCTCAGCAGCAAACCGGATTTGGTGTCGCACCAAGTCTGAGCGATACCCCACCTGCTCAGCCACTTCCTATGCCACATACGTCGAGGCAAAGCGCTACTCCTACGCAGGCCATTTCATCTACACAAATGCTTCAGTTACTGCAGACTAATATGTCGGTACTCCAACGACAATGGGCTATCACCAATGCTCAGCCTGATGGGCCCAATAAAGTTGCTGCTCTTCAATATCTAACCCTACAAATGCGCCGGCTTATGAATACGCAAGAATCTATCTTACAGACCGCACGAGACCCTAGCAAACAAACCGAAGTAACCATGGATGGAAACACAGCCCACATGAGACTGACAACATCATCTCCCCTGGTTTCTGCTCCGGCTGCATCTAGTCAAATCCCCATGTCGACTCTAATGCCAATGCATGTGACACAGCAATCTCAGACTTCCTCACCGGTGATGCCGCCCTCACAGTCTACAAGTCATGCAGCCAGTTTTCGCTCATCTATGACACCTGGGCCAAATCCGACTTTCCAACCGTCGGTTAATACGATGCACACCCCGGATCCGAAACCAGACCCGAATCACTCCGTTTCGCTTTCGTTTCAGAATCACAATGCGGGAGAACCAACGCCTCAACTCATGCCTCCGCAGTCAGATTCTCAGTCTATAACATCTTTGCCTCAGTCACAACAACCCTCGTCTTTGACACAGGTCCAGGCGCAGGCGCCTCCACAACCTCAGACGAAATCAACACCGATGTCAGCACAACAGACTACCATACCAGTGAACCCAGTGCCTCGTGACTTCGTGTCTACAGTATATCTCTTCCTGGCCCAACGGGGAGTCGCATTACCACCTGACTGGTCGTCACCTTTCGTGGGTCCTGCAGCTAACGGCAGGCCCGGTGAGATGCGGTCGATTGACATGCAATCTCTTTTCGCGAAGGTAATCAGCTATGGAGGGTCCGAACAAATTTTCTCCATGCCGAATGGATGGGCTTTCCTTGCACAACAATTGAACCTAGCGGTCGAACCATCTAATAACACGGGCTCACTTAACGCAATCCCCACTCCAAGCGAAGTGCCTGGCCGTCTCGCTGCTTACTATACGCAACGACTTTCGCTTTTCGAGAGATCTTGGATTGCGTCACAGCGTCGCAACGTGTCTGATTCATCTTGTTCAGGGACAGTGATGCCTGACAGGCCAGGAAGTGATCGTCATGGTAATCTGGCGCCTCGTGCAACTTCAAATCGGGAATCGGCGCCTCCGGATTCACGGTCATTGAATGGCGCTGGTTCACCTTCGTCGGCCCAGATTGGGATGTCCGCAACGACGGTCGGTGGTTCTCCTAGCATGCCAATTCAAAACCATCCGTTTGGGCATTTAGAACCTAATCAAGTCCACATGGCAATTGGGCAGCACCTTAATCAGCTCCAGGCTCTAGTATCGGCCGGACAATTAACGCCTCAAATGGCTATGGCGCGATATTCAGCAATCCAACAAGCCCTTCAGGCCTATAATAACGAACGAGTGGTGAATTCAAACTCGATGAATCCAGCTTATAACTTGCAATCGCCTTCTTCTGTAACTCTTCCTGCAACGCCTGGAACTACACTATCCCAGTCTTCCCCTAAGGTTTCATATCAGCCGCAACAGCATTATCAGCAACAAAATCCCGTTCAATTATCGCTCCAGGAGCAGCCGCCAAAACAGCCGACACAGCAACCATATCAGCCGCAACTCCAGCCACCACAACAGCCAGATCTAAAAGTCCAACCACGATCACAGCAGATTCCGCCGCAATCACAACCTCAAGGCCAGCCGAGCTCGCTACAGCAGTATCAAACGCATTGGTCGCAGCCGCAAGACCTGCCTTCCAATATGCCTAACACGCAAATTCCAAGTGTTTTACAAACTGTGGTGCCTCCTGTTTCGTCTGTGCCTCCGTCAGAGCGTATTCTGAATGCGCATCTCTCTAATGGACCAACTAGTTTGGATAAATCGGGCTCAAACTCCGGTTCACAAGTACCGCAACAACATGCAAAGTCAGATACATCATCACATTCTGGAGCCGCAAGATCAACGCAAACACACAAGCCAGCGGCGTCGAAAAATTCGTTGCCTTTACTCAGTACGCCACCAAAGCATCCAGCACTGGGACGAGCCCAGTCAGAAGCTCCAACGGAAAGTCCTGACGTCATTCATTCATCTCCGACGCACAAAGTGAGCGCTTATGTGACAGACATGCACTCAAGATCACAAGGACGCACTAGTATGGACAATATCGTGCCTAATAAGTACAGGATTGAGTATTTGCCAAGTGAAGTGAAGCTTCATACATATGGCGGCCGAGATCTGGATAAGATGGACCACGAGCTTGCGCCACGGCTTGCGGAGCACGCTCGTGCTCTCAGTGTGAAGGAGTTGGGCATGGTGGATATATTTGGACTAACCATGTCGCTTCAGTCTGGCATGTCATTTGAAGTCGCATATGCTCTGAACACCCTCTTGATCTTGTCTGCTGGTGTCGATGCACCAGCGAATTATCAGTTTCCTCTAGCACCATGCGAAGATTTGCTCGATGTTCTTCTCGACCTATTGGAGCAAGTCATGCCGCCTGATTCGATCGAGAGTCTCGTTGAATACATGGACGAAAGGGACATGCTTACATACTGCGATGCTGTAGACATGGCACTGCAAGACGAAGGAGAAGTCCGCAAGTGGCGTCGGCAAAGCGTCTCTCTATCCGAAGAACATGCGGCGGATCAACGTGTTGCCGTGGCTCAAGCGATTGTGACGATTTTTCGTAACTTGGCTATTATGCCCGATAACATGCTGTTTCTCAGTACGCATCAGCGATTCATACCGATGATTGCGTCCATATCGCGGTCTATTCTACACGATAAGCGCTGGGGCCGGTATGCCAACGCTACAAATTCAATGTTTTCGTTGCGCGAATTACTGGATATTGAGAAGGATTTGCTTACGATTTTGCTAGGTGTTTCCGGTGAATCATTTGACTTGACGCGGTTTTCCGTCGATAGCACGGTGGCATTAGTAGATATGCTGCGATTTTTCATTCTGGATGCACTCGAGTTTGAGAGCCGGCAAGGTGCGTCGCCAATGGCATTAGAACGCATCGGTTCGTTATCTTCCAATTCTGCATCAAGTGCGTGGTCTACAACGTCGTCTTCTATTGTCTCACCCGGAGCATCTGACTTGGCACAATCATTGTTACTATTTTACCAGGCCCCGCATCACGCTTTCCTGGCTTTGCAGGCCCTCTCTCGTTTGTCCTTACCCGACCACAATCGAGAGCTGTTGGCACGGCAAGTCCCAGCCTATATTCAAGTGCAATTGATCCACAAGCTTGTCGCCTTCCTCCCAGTTTCATCAGCAGATTTTCGCCGTCTTGCCAGTATCACTCGACTCGAATACACGGAGACAGTCGCGTTCTGTTTATATAACGTCGTATATCTCGCGCCACCATCCGTCAAAGTGACTATCCGAGATCGCCTCGGTATAACTGGTACTCTCTTCCGCGCGGCGAAGCATTTGTTGCTAAGTGGAAAAGACTACACGCAGAACCCATACAATGTCTTATCTCGTCGTCTAATCGAGACTATGCGCCTGCTGAGCGATGGCAAAGACTATTTTGGCGTTCCACCTCTACTCGGCATGAACTGGCCGTTGGAAGAGGCAAGCACAGCACCAGCTACTGGTCAAGACGCTGTATCGTTGTCACCCTCCCCTTCGTCAAGATCTCCGCCTCCATTCTGCTCGCGAGCCGGCGTACTATGTGGACAGGACGACAAGATTATCGAAGTCCTTGTCCGCACAGCCAATTTAGATGCCAGCCTGACAAGCGAGCTATTGGCTCTGGTGTAGGGAGGAAAAACAAAAAGCGCGTGCATCGTAGTTGGCGCATTTGCCACATGCTATGTATTCGATGGAACCATGTATGCCTACATAGCAGGCTCGCTTCCAGGATTCTTGCGGAGCACCGCAAAGCCCTCCATAACTGATTCAGGTTAGATTCACGTGTACAATACTTACTGGGTGTGTAGGATAGATATTCTTCCGTTGCAATAACCCCACGCTCGCGAGAACCAAGTCGGACCGGAGTCGTATGGGTTTGGAACCCAGAAATGGTACGTGGCTTACCTGCCTGGCCCACCACATCCACCGCCTTGCCCACGCGCACGGAAACAGGCAGGATTTCAAGTGATTCATCCAGCGTAATAAGGAAGCGGGGTCGGATGGCAGCCGTCAGCCAGAACATCATCCAATGGTAGCGACCGAAAAGGAAGCTGCGCGCATTCAAAAGTGCCAAGAGCGTCGATAGGAGGCCAGCGATACCGGTCTGGCTAAACATTTGCCGATCTGTGTGATATGGGTCGATGCCGAGAGTACCTTTTCCCATGTGCACAAGACCTTGCGCTATACGCACAGCAAAAAGGCAATCAGGCTCCTTCGCATAGTAGTTTGCTAGCTGGCGAAGCCGCTGCGTGATACGAGCGTTGTTTGTACCTGCACCAACCAAACCCATGGCAAAGATCGAGTTCAAAGCCACATCCAGGTCGCTGTCGTGTGAGTACTTACTCAGCGTGTCGAGAACAGTTATCACCGGATTCGAAGGATTCAGCAATGCCAGTGCGAGCGGCACTGTGCGCCGAATCACAGGGTCACCATAGTGCATAAGATGTGACATATGGCGAAGAGTCATTTCAGCACCCACATCTTCTCCCATAGCCACGAGCGCAATTGCCAACACGGAGAAGGCCTGGTACCAATTGCGTGCACCCTCAGACTCGTTAGCCGTTTGTTCAGAACCACCCTCTTTCTTTGAGTCGGGCGTCACATGCTCCGCACAGTCGTGCAAAAGAGACTGAATCTTCAGCACATTGCCTGTTCCAGCATAGCTACAGGCATCCACTAGGATCTGAGCTTCGCGCGACACAGGATGCTCAATCGCTTTCAAAGTTTCGATGGTCGCGTCAGACGCGTCTTGCCTGCTTAGGAATAGCAACGCCAGGCCTAGAGATATGAACTGCACCCAAGAATTATCCAGCTGCGACGGTTCGCGCTCCATCAGCATTTGCAAAACACTCGGCACAATCTCGCCATGCGCGGAGCCAACAAACACAAAGCCCAACGATAACACACACAGCGCTGCAGTTTCAATCGAAGTGGTTTCATCCTGAACATAAGGCAGCAGAAGTGCCACAATCTCCTCACGACACGAGCCAGCATAGGCCAAGCCCAATCCAACAATAGCTGAATGCTGCAGCGGCGAGCTCTTACTTTCTACATGCTCGGAGAGCAGAGCTAGCGGCGCATCCATTTCAGTGCGCACACCCGTGTGCAGGATACCATAGGCAAGTAAAGCACCCGCCTTGATGTATTCGTTTGATGAATACGTGAACTTATCAATGTGGCTTAAACCCATTTCCGTGTCCCAAAGCAGGCTCAGTCCAGCACTAGCCGCAGCTGAAAGCTTACCATGGTCTTTCGCCTTGTAAACGTAGCTGTTCCCTTCGTCTGCACCCACGACAAGAAGGTCGTTGCCGAAACCAGCATTGACAAACGCATTCACAAATATATTCGCCAGATTCCCACGTGCTGAGTCCACGACAGGGAAACGCGCTGATTCAAGATGAGTTTTGTAAACATCTTCGGGGCTTTTTGGCTCATACACGGAAAGCTCTTTGGCAAAGTTAATGAAATGCGATGAGAGATGTGTATTGAACAAGCAGTCTAGCAGAGCCTGGTCCTTAATAGGGTTGGATTCATCCTGCAGCCATTCCACAGGAATTTGCTGTCGAGCGAGAAGAAATGCCATTTGTTTCTGCATCACTTCATTCTTCGGCGACTCGAAGTCCTCACGAATGCGCTCAGGGTCCATTAACCGCACACTGATGACCAATGCCTCGAAATAACGTTGGAATTTACGATAAATTTCGCGCGCTGTGCGCAGGAACATGACATCATCTGGTGGGACCAAAAGATTCACACAGCTCACAAGATACAAACACACGCGCTCAAATGTATCTTTGTCAACGAACTGGGGCAGCTGGTCCACAGCCTCCAACTCTAATAGCAGGTCAACCGCGTCAATTTCTGCATGGTGTTTCAAGCTAAATTCAACCACGAGAAGTGCAAGTCTGAGAAGTTCTGATGCATCCTGGTCTTTTTCCATACGTGCATTGTATTCTTCGCCCAATTCCGTGCTTAAGTGACGCACGTACTCGTGACCCCAATGACCCAAGTCCTCTGCCGTGGTATTTGCACCCCGCATAGAGTCAGCAAGTAGGCGAAACACGAGTGTATCATGCTCTCCTGTGTTTGAGTAAGTCATTCCAAGTACACTGAGAATTTCTGCAAGTAACACCTTTTCATCAGTTGGTGTAGTCCATTTGTCATAAACAGACTTAAGCTTTGCGTAATGGGGGCGCAAGAACTTAAGAGGTTTTGGAACAGACGTCATAGAAGAGGTACTGGTGCGAATAATGCTTCGCATCGCTTCTAAAGCGGGGCGGTGCATCTGTGTATGGTCTTCACCAAGCCGCTCGACCAGCATTTCCAGTTCCGTCTTCAGCTGCTGATCTTCTTCGCTAAGTTCGTTCGCCACCTTATTATTCGAGGGACGCATTTCTTCCGTGTGATGAGGCCTATCATCCTCCTTGACTTCAGGATCCCGTGAAGTTACGGAAAGCTTCTGGGCCTGCGATTCGTCGCGTCCCATGCTGTTAGCTTGTCCAGAGAGAGATAGGTGCTTTCGAGCTTTTGTAGCAGGCGACGCGCAATCCTTGAGCGACTGTGTCACGTGATGCTTCTGCTGACATCGAGTGTACGTGAATGATGAAAGCGACACGCCCCATTTGGTTTGGTGAACATGACGACAACGTGAAGTGCAGAAAAAATGCTATCCCTCTATGGACCACATAAACATACATGCAACAGAGCGGTATGGTGCCCAAGAGGCAGCTAGAACAGACATTTCGTCCGAGTCCAGATACATGTGTTTCTTAGTCTTATTCCCTTGTGAACGTGAAACAAGTTGTTCCAAGGACAGGCTGTTTGAGGGTAGAAAGCCTGGAGCTTTATTTTCATCATGATGAACGTAATCATCCTTGCGCTTACGCTCAGAAATTTTGGGTCCGGCTGAGTTTGAGAGATAAAACTTGATTATCCCACGCTGCACACCCAAGTCACCCACAGGAAGGATATCAGGACTCCGTAGAGCGAACATTAGAAGCATTTCGGCCGTCCAGCGGCCTACGCCCTTGACTTGCGTGAGCTCTGCAATACATGCCTCGGGGTTCATATGAATGATTTTTCGAACGTCAAGACGGCCATCAGAAAAGCGTCTGGCGACATCACGCACATATTTTATTTTGGCTGTGCTTAGACCTGCTCTCCGCAGTTGATCATCTGTGGCCTTAAGTACCTGTAATGGCGTGGGGAAAGGCAGCTCATCTTTGTTTACAGCGTCCAAATTAGGTTGTAGAGGTAGGTCAGGAGCAAATAAGCGGCAAAACTTATACATGATGCTTCGTGCAGCAAGCCAAGATATCTGTTGCCCAAGAATCGAGGTGGTTAATACTCGGAACAGATTCAGCTCTTTCACTTTCCCGCTTCGCAGTTCATCGTACACTTTAAGATCTAACTGCGCAAAGAGCGATGCAAATCTTGAATCCACACTGCAAAGATGTTGGCGGGCTTCATGGATAGAAAACGACAATTTGGGTTGATTTAAAGTGGTGCAAAGTTTTACTTTGTCCTCGGGAAGTAGCGGAAGTTCACTGTCAATCACTCGTGGCTCAACCTTGGTCTTTTTATGAGCAGACGGCTCAAACTCTGCCTCTAGCGGTGGCCCAATCCGCTTTTCTTTCAGAGAAAGACGAGATGATCTGCGCACAGTGTTAGGCTTGACCCCTTTCATGGTTGCCCAAGCGCTCGTAGAACGCGCCGATGCAGGAGGTTGAGACATGAACTGTATAACACAAGCTGGGATTGTTAGACAAGACCTCGAGTGAGTGATTGCATTATTGTGGAGGTGATTGCAACACGTTACGGACATTCTACCAGCGCAAAATATATCGAAAAAGAATTCGTCCGAATTTGGGACCTGACGATCAACACCTATCGACATAACAACGCTTTGAAACGCATGCACATACATAGACCAGTCCATGCTGAAAAATTATTCCATCACTTCAATTTAAATCTCATACCATCGCACGAGGCCCTAGCGGCGTATCTCGAGTTCCAAGTTTTTCTCCATGCACTTGGAACCACGCTTGGATTGTCTCCATAGGCGATGCTAATAGTGAGCTCGGCGACATGAATGGACGCGTATGATGAGAACCATGCTCAGTAGAAACAGACTCCGATGAGGCCGTTGATGCGGGCGAATTTGGCCGCACCGAACCGGAGCTGAGCATAGGCGCTGCACCCTGTGTTACGTCAGACTTCCTTGGAGTGTTGGGGTAACATGGCACAGGTGACTCTGGAGATGTGTTTGATGCATGACGCGTATGCATGGCACGCAATATTTGGGGCGTTTGGGGATAATAAACAGCTAGTTCAGGTTCAGTGGGGTCGTAAGCAAATCCCATAGCTTCAACATCCGTAGCAGCCGAAACATCGCGTCTTGGAAGCGGAACTGGTAAGGCAGGAGCAGAAATGTCATGCTGAACTGTTCCGTGAAAATGATGTTGCTGCTGATCTGGAGTATGTGCTTGTTGCGGGTTAAAACCATCGACCTCTGTGTCTTTGGACACGACAGCAGGACTGGCCTCTTCGACCCACGTCAGTTCGGTGGACATGGTGCCATTGGAAGAATGCTTCCAGTCTTGTGGGAACTCAACAGACAGTCTTGCACTGCTTGGATAAGACGAACGAGACGAGGTAGATCCTGCCTGGGAAATGCGCTGACGCTGCGTCGTGGTGACAGGATGCAGGTAAAGTTGGACTTCTGTTGATGGGGTCGGCTCAGCCATACCTGCGCTTGTGGGAGGCGGCGTCGTTGGCAGCAGAGCTCGAGATGAGCGTTGTGGCGTTTCCTGCACATCTTGACCACGGACAAGATGAGAATGTGAAGAATGCACAGAATTCGACTCCGGTGCCCAAGGCGATGGCGTCCGTCCAGAAGCAGCTACTGCCTCTGCAGACAAGCCGCCCATAGGGACTTCTTTAAATAGGCTCGAAGGGCTGGGCGATGGAGTCGCACGTTGTCGTCGAACTTGGACACGTGGGTCGCTTGGTCCAAGCCAGCTTTCAAGACTTGTTTCTGCCATAAAATGAGGTCTGATCGATGGAATACGCATGAGCGATGTTGGCGTGTTCGAGCGCATGTACGGATTGATGACATCGCTGAGGGTCGTATGAGAATAAAGAGATTCCGAGCCAGATGAATATGACGAAGAAGGAGTCCCATAGCGAGCGATGCGTGTCTTGTCTGTGCGCCACTTGGAAGGTGGAAGTTCTGCAATGTGGGAATGTCCATCTTCGCTCTCGGGTGCGTCAGCGACGATACTCTGTTCTTGCCACTCCTTAATCCGCTCATGTAGTTTATCATTTTCATGCTCTTGTTCAGACTTTAGCATGGCAGGAGGTGGCGGCATTATCGAATCTGT
>ERZ500978.56-NODE-56-length-88328-cov-7.694380_pt1 | contig 88328 bp, 52 predicted proteins | sample MGYA00248870_ERZ500978 | MGnify/ENA primary metagenome ERZ500978 (study PRJEB25958, sample SAMN03398513) | human skin metagenome | study: EMG produced TPA metagenomics assembly of the Human Skin Microbiome Metagenome (human skin metagenome) data set. | reverse complement strand
GTTCTATTGTGAGTGAGCGCCTTGCTGCGTCCGAGGCAGCCAGTGGCAACTTGGCTCGCAGCTCGGGTCTCGATGTGAACGTGATCTCACATCGTATGCAGCGCTACGCCGTCTGGTACGGTGGGTCGTTGCTAGGCTCTCTGCCCGATTTCTACTCGTTCTGCTACAACAAACATGACTATGAGGAGCACGGGCCCAGTATCGTGCGCAAGTTTAGCGTGTTTGGTGGTGTATAGCTTTACTCCCATACGCACAGGACGCCAGAGCGATCGCCTGCGACAATACATCGGTACGGCGCTTCGATCACCGCAAGCGCCGTGATGGTATCTTGATGCGACGTCAACGAGCCCATCGCATCCTTGACCTGCTGGTGGATGTGCAGCGGCGAGCGCTTCGTGGGTGCTTCCACACACTGAAACGTATGCATGTACCGATGATGCGTCATGGTAAACTCGCCGTGGATCTGGGACCCGAACGCTGTGCAGGTATCGGCCCGTCCCAAATCCCAGAACCGCACGACACGGTCACTGCCACCAGTGACGATCCACCCACGGGGACTCTCTGCCGGCGAGCTCAAATACCCATCTGCACCCACGCACAAAGCAAACGAACCATCCAAACACGTGTCACTCGGCGCCTCATCGACACATGGCTCGAGCGTGATGTTCGGGACATGCTCGCCAAACTCTCGCGAGTCGAAGGTCTCGAGAACGGCGCCTGTGCCGAGATCAAGCGACAAGACGGCAGAGGTGGCTACCGTTAGGACATACTTGCGAGTGGGATGCAATGCACACGCACGTATGCGAGCATGGTTGCTGGTCCGCCACGTCTGGAGACGCACATGGAAGCGAGTGTCCCATAAGGCAACGTGTCCATTCGAGGTGCCCGCACACAACCAATGCCGCTGTGGATCCAGGGCCAGGGCCTCGATCGAGCCGTGCGCAGCAGGATGGCTCAGCGTGTCGATCTCACGCATGTGCCGTACGTCCCAAAATACAATCTGTCCACGGCTCGTGCCAAGCACCACGACGGGGTCCGTGCCACTCGACCATTGCGCCATGCATCGCACATAGTCACCGGACCGAGTGTGCTTGCCCAATATGTGCGGCTTTGCGTACCGCGGTAAGGATGGGCCCAGCGAGACATTCAAGCCCCATACATGGATCGCACCGTCCATCGAGGCGCTCATGATACAGTGGGTGCCACCCAGCACCAACACGCACGTCACGGGGGCCGTGTGCGTCGCGTACGTGAGCCGCGAGCGCGAGTTGACATTCTTTTCCAGACGCGCCGTGTCCCATACTCGGACTGTCTTGTCCATCGATGCACTCACGAAGAAGAGATGGTCGTGTGACACACACACGGACGTAATAGCGCCCTGATGCTCGGCAAAGCTGGCCACCAAGGCGCCCTGTGGGCGCTGATTGCTCGACGAGTCGAGACGCCGTGGCTTCGTGGGGGGATGCACAGCAGGGATGCTGGCAAGCTGATGATACACCGCCCGGAGATGCGCGTGAATGTAGGGATCCACCCCTTCGTACGTATGCATTGGCGTGTTGGGCGCCTGTGGGTCTGGGAGGCGCTCAGCGCGCGTTCGTTCAGCCTGGGCGTGCACCAGCGTCGTGGACGTCTGTGCAGTAGCACTGGGCATACCCAAAAAGGGCAACTTGAACGAGCGCGTTGACAGCGTATCAGACGAACGCCGCGCGGCTCGCAGCGAATCTGACGGAGGCACCGCGGCAGGTGCCTGGCCGGGCGCCTCGGATGGCACGGGCCGGAGCTGCACGGGCGCCAGAGTCTGTAGGCGGCGCTCAGCCGTTCGCAGGGAGAACGGAGATGGAGCTAGATCGGCCGTGTGTGCCGTGAAGAACACGGTACGTTGCGGGACGCCATCGAGAGACCCATCTGGGTCCTTGCCACGCGTCCTTGGAGCGGACCGCCTGCGGCCCTCTACGTACCACCAGAGGGCCGCGAGATGAGGAGCTGTGCCGGCAGGCATAGGGGGAAGCTGCGCTGCCCACTCTGGGTCGACGGTCGGTGGCCTTGCAGGTGGGTAGACGAGTTCGTCGATGGCTTCTTGCGCGGGCTTCGCATGGTCTGTGCAAGGAGCTGGCACGTCACTGGCTATGCATGCCTCCAGGGCAGACGTGGGTATAGGCGGCACGACGTGCTCGCGAAGTGTCGAGCTGGAAAGGCAGGCAACATCGCAAGCGAGGCGAGGGCGGAGAAGCGCATACAAACGAAGCCAACGATCTGCATCACGCACTGCGTGAGCGGCACGTACAAGGGCGTCTATGCTTGCCTCACGGACCCATTCGTTCGGATGGCACAAAAGACTGGCGACGTAGGACGCGAGTTCCCACAGCACGACGGGGCGCCATACCTCGATCAGCATCCCAAAGGCATGTAAAGCACATGCCTGGACATGTGCATCCTCGTCGCCGAAAGCCTGGATGAGCAGCGGGTGAAAGTATGTGTCGACATCCACGAGAGGCGCCATCGGCACGATGGCCTCAAACAACGACATGCGCAGCTGCGGATCGTCATCGTTGAGGTAGGTGAGCACGTGCGGTAGTAGATCTGATTCGATACGCTCCGTGCCAAGGAGGGCCCATGGTGCATGAGCCAGGAGCTCGCGGCGCACACTGGACAAGGGATCGACGGCCAAGGCACCGAGATACTCGCCCAGGCACGCGCGAAGGGATGCGAGATCGGTATCGAGCGAAGGCGAGGCATGCCACAATCGATAGGCTTGCCGAGCGAGCCGGGCCAGGCATGAGGCAGCCATGCAGCGAACATGCACGGACGCATCGCGCACGAGTGCTGCAAACGACGGCCATACGCACTCCTGCAGGACGTGTTCATTCGCGTGAGTGAGGTGATTCAAGCATTCAAAAAGAGCAGCGACGCTGTGCAGGGCCATGGCGCGTACATGCGGATGAGAGTGGGACGATAGGACCACAAGGTACGGCAAGACGCGATCGAGACGCGTTTCGTCACTGAGCCAGGCCCAGGCCATGTGCACGATGAGGGCGAGCGCGTGGCATACAGACGACGGCCGCATGGCATGCCGGATGTGAGCTAGTACGACATTGAGCACCAAGAGCGCCTCCGAGTCAGACGCGGGCGAGTGTCGTCGGGCACGGCGTGGGATCGACACGCCAGGTATCGACACATTCAGACACACATCGTCGCCGTGCACGGGCTCCACGTCGCCTATGAAGCCCAAGAGGGTCGGCCAGTCCTGGTACAGCTTTTCGATGCGGTCGTCGGGCTCGAGAGACGGCGTATACGGCCTTTTTTCATTCAGCACACTCGACGGGCGCTGCAAGTCCACCAAGTACAGATGCAGGCACGCTGAAAACGAGTCGGGGAACACGTGTGTGTCCGCCAACAGCTGCTCCAAGGTCGGACGCTCCAGCGGACGCAGCTCCAGCATGCGCGCGATCATGTCTCTGGTACCCGTGTGCGGTATCTCGTCGAGCTTAGATCGAATGTCATAGTCGCCTGTGCGGTAGCGATACATTTGACTGAGGGAAAACAGCGGCGATCCATCGCGCCACAGTTCGGCAAGGACACAGCCAAGAGAGAACACATCCATAGCCTCAGTAACGCGACCATGCGGACGCCCAAGCCCGAGCATCTCGTGGTACGGCTCAAACGTCAGCACATCCGACACATTTTCCACCTCGCTTCCCGCGGTCCTCTTGACGGACGCGCTCGACGGCACCTCTGTCACGGATTCGTAAAAGCGCTCAGGCGCAATGTGGCACACTCTTCGAGCTGACGAATCGAAGAACAGCGAAAAATCGGTCGGATCGTCGAGGGGCAAGTACGTCGGCTTGAACAGCGATGCAAAATCAGTGACGTAGACGCACAGCGACGAGGACACCAGCACATTCTCGCATTTAAGATCTCCATGCGCTACTTTGCGTTCATGCGTGGCATGCAGGGCATACACGAGCTGGTACGTGATCCACAATTTTTCCATATCTGTCAAAAAGGGCCGCGTACTCACGCGGTCGTACAGGCTGTAGGCCAGCCATGGGCGGATGAGGTAGCCGGCTACCTCTGTTTCGAGCACTTCTTGCATCGCCAGGACATTGGGTACATTCTCTAGCGCGTCACGCTCTAGCTGGAGGCGCCGCTGGAGGCCCCGTAGACGCATGTCCGCGTCGGGCTTGAGAAACGTTTTGACGACCAGCAGGCCGCGTTCGTGCCGAACGCGCGTGGCGCGCAGGAAACGCGAGGATCCGAGACTGCATTCATACTGCAGTGATGGATCTTGCAGCAGCTCGGCAGCGCCGGCAAGCCCGTGGCTCGTGCCGCTCACGGTATTGCCCATCCACGACGCGTGGCGGCCAACGGCAAGTGGAGACCATCTATTCATACACGGAACTACGTCGCCAGGCCTGCTTTTTTGAGACTGTCGTGTCAGTTGCTCAGCCACGTACGCTCTGCGAATCTCGCCTGGCGTCTTTTGCCACACGTTTCGTCGTAGGTCTTGCGCCATAGAGTCGACGTCCGAGCCATGCGCTTGCACGAGATCTACAAGCCAGGCATGCTCACCCGCCGACGCAAAGCGCTCGACCGGCTGGTGTTCGGCGGCGATTTTTTCCAGCGCTGGAGTAAGTAAGAGAAGACATACCCTGCACAGTGTCTGTATCGCGGCCCTCGTTCAGGCGTGGCGGCATGAGTGACGCAGCCTGGTCGACAGGCTCTTCTTCCTCTGCATTGAGCTGCTTGCCCCACGGTGTCGTCTCGACATGGTCATCTTCGCTGTACTCGATCAAATCCACAATCTGGCCGCTTTCGTCACGAATCACGCGCGCCATGCCCTTGCGTGGTCGATCGGTGGAGGAAGATGGCTCAGCGGGTGCCACTTGGGCATACGGGTCATTCCGATCGAGACCACCCGACTGAGATGCGAGCGTGGGTACCAGTCCGAGTTTGGCATAACTGTGATATAAGTGGTGCGGTCACGTACTTTTGGCGCACGGTCAACTTGGGATCCCAATTTTCACGCAGCACCTCAGGGCCCATGACCGTGGGCGCACGCTTCAGTCGGCGCTGCTGCGATCGCTTCGCGCTTTTGGTCGCACCAGACCACTTGCCCGAACGCGCCTTGCGTCGCTGCCGTGGATTCGCCATCGTGGCTGCCAACAGACAGGCACGGCGGTCCAAGGCAGCACAAAAAAGTGGGGTCACGTGGTAGGACTACGACGCGCATCTACCCAACTCAGGCACCGTATATCGACGCACGGATCGCCTGGATCCGGTCGAAGATGGGATGACGAGGAGGACCCTCGTCGTGACGACGGTCGCTGATACGCCCAAAAGATCGTGGAAGAGACTCGCGTAGCGGATCGTGCTCTTCGTCTAGCACCGAATCCTGTATGCCTTCTTGCTGCTTTTCTTGCTCCAGAGAGGCACGCACTTGGCGTTGCATGTCGTAGTAAGCCTGCGTAGAGGCGTCATCGTCGTCCTCTTCTTCATAGAACGGCTGTTCATTATACCATTTTTCGCAGTCTGTACTGGTGACAGAAACATTCGCTGGTAGCTCTTCTGGTGCAAGTTTTGAGGGTATCGGCATGAGCTTGGGCGGGTCTTCTTGCTGATGAGCCTTAAGAACGTCCGACGCACTAACAAAGGCTGGTGTATGAATCGATGGAAGAGCGAGTTCTTGGTTACGCTTCCGGCGTTTACGATGCCCGACGGTGGTGCGCTCCAGCATGCGTTGCGCGATACTTTCCAACGGTGATTTTTCCGGCGTAGACGACGTTATATCAAGAGATCCGCCACCAGGAGGAAGATGCGGAGGAGCGTCGACGCGCACATTTGTCGAAGGTCGAGGACACGACATACTGCCCTGATGATCGAGAGCGAACTGAGCATTCCGCGCGGCCTTTCGACGCTCACGGCGCTTTTGATTTTTGTGCCGCGTACGGTCCTTTCCTTGACCAGGAGGTACCCAAATGCTTGGAAAAGACGAAGAGTATACACTCGGTTCTGAGTCACCTTGCTCGTCGTCACCTCCTTCGTCCTCTTCTTTTCTCTCTTCTTCCTTCTCCTCACTCTCCTCGTCATCCTCTTCTTCACTCTCTTCTTCCTCTTCCTCACTCTCCTCATCTTCTTCACTCTCCTCATCCTGACTCTGCTCTTCCTCCTTCTCTTCTCTCTCATCTTCGTTTTCCTCCTTATCACTGTCCTCCTCATCGTTCTCCTGATTCTCGCCTTCGTCCTTGACTCGCACCACTTCCTCTAGCTCATCGTGATCATCTCCGAGATCATCCACAATATCATCATAGTCAACTTCGTCAATGACTTCATTCTCGTCCATGAGATCGTCATAGTCGACGTCATCCTCATAATCCAGCTCATCCGGCTCTTCATCTAGTTCAGCTTGCTCAATATCCTGCGAAATATCATGCACAAAACCGGATGCATCTGGCTTTTTGCGCTTCACACCCAGCGTCTTTCTCGGCTGTACCCCACATTCAGAGCGCATTAAGAGCGAAATTTTGTGAGCTTCAGCCATGATCGTGCGCTCGACGTCAGGATGCACGACCCTATCGGTATTTTCACAGGGAGCTTCACATACTTTGCGCCGTTTTATTGTCGAAACGGTGACGAGACAGTCGTCTTGGAGAACGTCACCCACACAGTCCCACACTTCAAAGTCAAGGACAGAGAGGCACAAAGCGGTCGCAGTCACTTGAGCGTCGTAACGCGTCTGAAGTATGCGCGCTATGCGTTCACGCACAACATCGATATCGTCTGCGCGATCAATTACGACCCAGAACTGCGCAGGTGGGAGCGGGTGCGCCGTGCAGACACGAACACGCATGGGGCTCGCCATGATGGTCGTACCTGGTGGAACGGCGCGTCGTCATCACACCTCCACATCGGCCGAGGGGTTCGAGGAGCATCGAAGTTCTGGTCCCTCCTGTGTTTTGGGAACAGCCATGGCAGACGAGCGCCTGCGTGCCTGGGTGCGTTCCATTGACGCGACATACGAGCTTGTCGAGAATCCTGAGGTGCGTAAGACGTGTCCGGATCTGGCAAGCAAGGTGGAGCGGGCTCTATGGGCGTGTGAGTCGGCATGGCATGACTACGGTGTCGATGGCTGTGCGTTCAGTTTCAATGGCGGCAAGGACTGTACAGTGTTGGCGCATATTCTTGCTGCATCACTGCGCCGCATCCAAAAAAAGCAGGGAACTTTTGATGTAGTGCCGATCCGCACGTTATATGTGGCGTGTGATGATCCGTTTCCTGAGGTGGAAGCCTTTATTGGCTATGCAGCGACGAGGTATCACATGCAGTTGCGGACAGAACACGGGCCGATGAGGCAGGCCTTAGATTCGTATATGAAGAGCGCCGATGGGAAAGGCGTGCATGCGATGTTTATTGGCGTGCGACACGATGATCCGCACGGCTCCAAGGCCCGCGTTCGTGTGCCTTGCGATCCGACATGGCCCCAGATCATGCGTGTGCACCCGATTCTCGAGTGGGATTACCGCGACATTTGGGCCTTTTTGCGATGCCCATTGTTGCAAAGCAGACAGGAGCACGTACCTGCTTGTGTTGCTGGACAAGAGGCAGGAGTGCCCTATTGTGTGCTGTATGACCAAGGTTACACGTCGCTAGGTGATCGGTACCACACCACCCCCAATCCCCAGCTGTATGACACGTCCACGAACCGATTTCAACCCGCCTATTTCCTACAGGATGGAAGCAAGGAGCGCTGTGGGCGCCTGTCACATAGTACCAAGCCTACAACGTGATGCTCTTGGGCTTTGCAAGGCTACGCATCGGAACCTAGTTCTTGGGCGGGCTCGGCTGCTTGGGTCCTGGCTTCGGTGGGCCTGCCTTGTTGGATCCTTGCCTCGGTGGGCCAGTCTTTCTGGGTCCTGGTTGCTTCTTCGGCGGGCCTGTCTTTGGGGGTCCTGACTGCTTCTTTGGCGGGCCTGTCTTTGGGGGTCCTGACGGCTTCGGCGGGCCTGTCTTGTCGGGTCCTGGCTGCTTCTTCGGCGGGCCAGACGAGGGGGCGCCTCTTTGTTTCCACGCGTTAGGCGGCGGACGCGGGTGGGCGAGCGGCTGCAGCGAGAGAGCTTTGAGATGTTGGGCCGTGGCATCAACAGGTCCCTTTTGGGACGTGGCAGCGGATCGGGGGCGCTCCTTCTGTGTCTTGGGCGCGGCCGGCTGGTAAAACAGGGTGCCCTTGACATCTTGGGTGGCGGGCGTGCTGCGTACCTTGAGCGTGCGCTGCAATGGCGACAAGTGGGCTTCTTTGACCGACTCTTCGCCCCAGCGCGTGGCGATCTGCGGCGTGCTGAGGTTGAGCACGGACGATGTGCTGACGGTAGCGCCGCGATGATTCGAGCAGGCGTCACCCAATGTTGTGCCAGCCAGGAATGGCGCGTCAAACACCACATCGATGCATTTGTTGGCGCCGAGGCCAATGACCGTGCCTTTGGCCGCTAGCGGAAGGGGGCCAAAGTCGAATACGTTGATCACGCGATCTCCCATTTCAAACGTCTGCTCCGGCACGCGGTAGCGTGCCTGTTCTGGCTTGAGAAGGGCGCCGCGCGGCAGGCCGCGAAGTATCTGCCGCTTGACGGCGAGGCCATGTTGCGCCCGCTTTTGCGCCATGATGGACGTGGCTGATTCCAGCAGAGAAATGACGGACCGCTCCAGGCGGTCTACGTAGAGCGGCACGATATCCATGTCACGCAGACCGTTCTCGTGGATCCACGTGCGCAGATCCTTGATCCGCTGCGCAGCATTCTGCTCGAAAATATCCTCGGATGTATAAAATTCGCCTGATGCGAGGCGCTTCGCCAGTCCACGGCGCAGCTCAGGGAACTTGGTAAGCACGTCCTGCATCAAATGCACGGCTCGCTCGCTGTACTCCCAGCCTTGGGAAGTGCGACGCGAGTAGCCCAGCACCTTGCGGCCCTTGGCCTCGAACTTGAGATTCAGGCCAATGTTCATGCGCTGGTTGCCGTGGTAAATCGCCACGCCACTCGCCAGTTTCGCGAGCACCAAAGAAGATATGCGCAGCTGAGCCGTGACTTCCTGCGTCGTGAAGTACTTGATCTGCGCACGCTGCTGCACAATCTTGCGGAGGATAGCATGTTCCTTGGCCATGTCGTGGAAAAACGCCATCTCGACGGTAATTTGGTCGCCGGCCGTGCCAATCACTCGCGCTGGGCACCCAAAACCAGGTAAACCGAGGAAAAAGACCTTGGTGCCCTCCGGGTACTCTTCCGACACGGTCATCGGTGGGCGTTCCATGAAGCGCGCGTCGGGATGACGCACCTGGCTCACCAGCAGCTGCAGAGGATGCACCACCTCGCTCTGTGCCGAGGGCTCGTATTGCTTGACAATAGATCCGTCGTAGCCATGGCTCAGGCCCTTGAACGGACGCACGTGGAGAAGCACATCTATGCGGTCGAGGGCCATGCCATGGCGCTTCAAGTACTGCTCCTTGAGGGCTCTCTGCTGTCTGTCGAACGACTGCGAGCCATACGGGGACTCGGTGCATTGCGTGACGACATCCATGTCTTTCCAGTGCGCACGGTACTCGTGGTGCGAGTCACTGACGCCCACCACGAGACCTTCAAACAGGTACGGCCAATGAATGAATGTCGTTTGACCGATCAAGGCCTTCGCATACGCTTGGAGATCCTGCGTCGTGCCGGGGTTGTTCATGTGGAGGATCATGGACAGGTCTCGGGATGGCTGACTGTGGACCTCGACGCCCGTCTTTTCCAGCTTGTGGGTGAAAGGCAGCGTCTTGAGGCTCGGGAAACCAGGCATGGCGTTGAGACCGAGGCTCACACCTTCTGGCAGGGTCTTGATAAAGCTTCGGCCAGACATGGACGGTAGCGTGTACGTTTCGATCCTCGTGTGGGTATCGAACAAATCGGGCAAAAAGCCAGGTAGGCTCGATGGCATCGTGTGACGGTAGGATGCATCGTACCAAAATCGATGCGGATGGCCGTGGCTGTTGCGCTCCCTCTCCTCGGTGGTCAGTCCGCCCTGACGACGATCGAGTGCTTGCGTAAGGCGGTCTTGGTCAATGAACGGGATTTTGACGACCGCCTCCCAGCTGTTCTTCTTGCCGTTCAGATCACTTTCGTAGGACGCCGGGTAAAAGTCTAGGATGGGGGACGTGGGATCCGTCATGAGCGGCTGGAAGGCTGCCGGAATTAATTGCTTGCTTAGTGGCGGCAGCACACCCATCAATTGCTCAAAAGGCAAGAAAGGTCGGCCCTGGTCAAACGAGAATGTAAAGTCGCGAATGTGTGTGAGGTCGGAAATGTGTGGTGCGTAGTGGTAGTGATAGTACCAGCCCCAGGACGCAATGCCGTCATAGTAGTAGTGCAGAACCCATTGCATGCCTTCGATGTAGTTGTACACGATATCATGCAGCTGCTCTGGGTCCTTGCTGTCGATGCTCATCTTGCTGTGGTAGTACACAGCCTTTTCGTCACGGTACATGCGCTCGACTTGCCTCGTCGGCCCATCGGACGAGCCTTCCATGTCCAACGCATCTTCCTGTGGATCGTGCGATGCTAGGGCCTCGATAAACGCCGCGATCTTTGAGAGCATCCACTTCTTCGTTTGTTCGCGCGTCGCGCCATTCTGGCTTTGGTTCTGGCGTAAGGTCTGGGCCCTGCCAGATGGGAAGCCAAAGAGCGAGTGCAGCGTGTCGTCTTCAGGATCGTAGGACATGGTCTCAAACTCCAATTGGAGCTTGGTGGCCATGATTTGGAGTATATCTGTTTCATCCGCGGCAGGGATAGCGGGGAACTTGATGTGGTGGCTAGCGCCCCCTGGGTTGTCCAAGAACGACGTGATGAGATCCACGACGCGGCGCACCGCCTCGGCCTGCCGTGGCGTCAATTCGATGCGTTTTTCGAGCTGCATGGACTCCTGAGCCCGTCGCGACTTGTCCATGGCTGCCTTGACCTTGGGCAGATGCGCGTCGAGAAATTTGGAGTGATCTACACTGGCAAGCTCTCTGATCAGAAGCTCTAAACGCCCAGGTTGCAGTCGGCCCTGCTGATTGATATAGCCACCGGCGCGCGGCAGTACGCGCTCGTATACACGGAACAGGAGCTCAATCGCGCCCTCATTGATATGTAAGCCGGGCAAGTGCGGTAAAAAGTCATTGCCGACAAAGAGGTGCAGCAGGATGTAGTCGTCGATGATTTTCTCGAGATCGAATGCGAAGGGCAATGTCTTCCGCAAATGCGAAAACTCGAGCTCCAGGTATTCGCGAAGGAGGGAGAGATGCAGCAAATAAAAGGTCTGTGACTCGAGTCCGATGGATTTTTTCGCGCGACGTGGGCCAAAGACGACCTCTTCTCGCAGCAGCGCAAAGTGGGGGTCGTGGCTTAGCAGGCCCAGCATGATCAGGTCTGCGTCTAGACCATACAAACAGTGGCGCGTGTTGGGGTTGTAGCCAGGCTGCGCCTTGATTGTGCGGATGAATTCCATGATTTTGTGCTCGCCCTCACCGGGCGTTTCGTGACCGGACAGAATGACTTGCACATCGCGCCAGTCGGAGTCTTCATTCACCTTTTTCGCGATAAAGTACTCGAGCTGTATGGAGAGCTTGCGCATAAACACGGTTCCCGGGGTAATACAGTTGGAATCAAATGGCGGTGAGGCGGGAATGTCCTCACCGCGACTAATGGCCTTCTGCAGGCCTTCCTTGGCTTCCTGGGCGGTACGGAAGCGACGCGATCGCTGCTGGTTCATCTTGGCACGGGGCGCGACACCATCAATCGCCAGAAAAAACACCTTTCTTGGGCGAATTTTGGAGAAGAGATGCTCAATATATGCAAAGATCCCTAGGAAGATCTCTTCTTCGGCAATACGAAACGTCGCTTCACCGTCATTCGGATGCGAGCAGTTATGGATGATGCCGTTCATGTCCAGGTACAAATTATCAAATTCTGGTATACGGTTCTCTTCCACCAACTGCATGATGAGCGGGTATCGCTCCGAGAGCCATCGGAAATATTTTGGCACTCCCATCGTGCGTTCAGGGAGAGAAGCCGCAAGCGGTGGGACACCGACAGATATAGGTCACGTGGCACACCTTCACCCCCTCGCTCCCTGGTTTCGGAGGCGCGCGCTCCGTCGTGGTCGCTGATCGACTCGGGGGTGTGAATGCGTGGCTTTCGACGCTGCCGTACCGCATCGAGGAGCCGCGAGTGTGCATAGTGGCGAGATCGAGCGAGGCGGCCTGCGGCGGATCACGTTCGCGGGTAGAGTGGGCCGCCCAGTGTGCATGCATCCAAGACGCCCTCTGTCTGTAGTACGTTGCACTAGTGCCGCGAGAAGCAGGCGTGCACCACGCAGGGTGGGCACCATGGCGTCGTAGAGTGCGCCTTTTTTTCCGGCAAGAAAAAAAATCTCACTCCACGTCTTGAACCATGGTCGACGGCGGCAGTGGCAGCGGCAGTCGCGATCCCATGTCCGCTGCACCGGTGCCTGAGGTCCGTGTGTTTGTCGGTGACTCGGCAGGACGCATCAAGGTGCTTTATACGCAATCGAAGCGATACGAAACATTGACGGTCCCGGGATGCCGCGTGGGCTCGGCGATGGCGTGCCAGGCGCTGGCCTGTGGCGTGTTTTCGCTGCCGGAGCCTGCCTGTGTGCTTGTTGTAGCGCGTAAGAACGGCACGCTCGACGTGATTCATGTGGATCAGGATGCAGAGAGCGGCAAGCTCCTGTGCACGATCCACGAAGACCGCATGCGAGTCGGTTTGGAGCGATGGGTCGGTCTGCGGCTGAGTGTGAATGGCCTCTTTGCGTGCACGTCGGGCGGCTCTTTCCGGCATGTGGACCTCGCTGCCTGCTTGCACGAGAACGCTTTGGAGAAGGACCGGGTGAGCGGGGCCACTTGTACGTGGACGATACCGAGCCCACTGCACCATGTGGCATTTTATCCGCCTGATGCCTCGCAGCCGGTGACGCATGTGGCATCGGGTGGCGAGCAGGTCCTCTTATCCATATGGAGCGTAGAGCGGTGGTGGGCACACTATCGGCAGCCGACTGAGACGCTGGAGACGCCATCCACGCCGCCCACGAGCAAGAAACGTGCCGCACCGACATCCAGCAAGCATCGTGAGCTGGCGCCCGGCGAAGTATGGCGCGCCAAGAACCTGCCGAACGACCACTTGTCACTGGCGCGTCCGCCGATGATTCGGTGCATTGGATTCGCGCGCCATACCCCACCGGACGGCGCGCAGGATGCTTTGGCATCGATGCGTGTCATGGTCGGTACCAAAGACGGCATGCTGCGAGTGTACGAGCCGTCGAAAAAGCCGCGGCATGTGCAGGAATGGCCCGTCGTGCCCAAGGGCCAGGGATCGATCCGTGTGCTGCACGCCATGCCCCATACACTCCTGGTGAGCGATACCTCGCGCCACCTGTACATGCTGGACGGCCGCACCGGCCACGTGCAGTTCCAGTACAAGGACATGACCGGCACCGTCTCAGATGTGCTCACGCTGCATGACTCGCAGCAGGGCCGCACATGGGTTCTGAGTGCATCGCTTGACCACCTCATTCGCCTCTTTGGCACGCAGCGCAGCACGATGCTCGAGCAGTACTTCACTGGCACGGACCATGCCGTGTCGCTCGTCGTTGATCCCCAGTGGACCACACCGGTTGCCCACAACGACGACGAAGATGTCTGGGCGCACATGTCGACAGTCGGACAGGATGCCGCCGACGACTCGGACACGGACCCCGACGAGGCGAGCGCCCAGCGCGCTGAAAAGCGGCACCGCCGCACCGTAGAAAAGGCCGTATAAGTGGAGGGTCGGACGTGGCTCCTGTCACCATGGCGGTGTCCAGCAGCGGGTCGACACCGAGGCTCGAAGTGTTGTTGGATGATATGCGATCGACGGATTCGGATGTGCGGTACATGGCGCTGAACGATCTGTTGATGTTGGTGAGGCAGCACACGTCCGAGCTGCGTGGCAGTCGGCAAGAGCAGGAGGCTGTGGAGCGGGTGTTGGAGCTGCTCCAGGACACCCATTCAGAGGTCAAGAACCTGGCTGTGACGGCCCTTGGCGTGTTTGCGACGCGCCTGCGTGATGACCATGTGCAAAGGATGATGGAGGTGGTGTGTGCCGGCATGAGCTCGTCCCAGGAGGAAGAGCGCGATATTTGTGCCTCAGCGCTGCGGACGTTGCTGCACGACCTGTCCCAGGCTGGCGACAAGGCGGCGCGCTGGAAAGAGATGATTGTGCGCTACGTCACGCCCCTCCTCGCGAGCCAGCTCGAGGTGCCCGACTATGGCCTCCAGGCCACAGCTCTCAGTGCTCTCCATGACGTGCTGCTGCAGGCAGGTCCGCTCGTCGCAGCACAGGCACCTCTGGAGCAGGTGGTCGCAGAGACGCTGCTCTCCAAGTTGGCCGCAGATCACTCATCGTTAGTCCGCCGGGCGATGCAGGGCCTGGGCGCCTTGTGCCAACTGTGCTCGGCGCACACCTACAACGCCGTCCTGGAACGTGGCCTGGCGGGACAGCCGTTGTCGGCCCACACGTCCGTGCAGCTGCTGGGTGTGCTCGCACGCGAAACGCCACAGCGCCTGTCCCCGCATGTGCCGACGTACGTCCACCATGTCCTATCCGTCCTCCGGCAGGCGCTCGGCACGGACGACGACGTCGGCGAGACGTGCCTGGCCACCCTGCAGGGACTCGTGTGTGTCGGCTCCATGGACGCTTCGTGCGTATCTGCCGCTACAGAGGCGGCCCTAGCGGCACTCACCTACGATCCGAATGCCATGGATATGGACGAAGACGAGGATATCAACATGGACGACGACGAGCTCGAGTTGGATGACGTATCGGACGACGACGACATGTCGTGGCGTATCCGACGCGCGGCATGCCGCGTCCTGGGCACATTGTATGAGCACGGATGCATGGATGCATCGCACGCACCGCGCATCGCTGCATCGCTCGCAGACCGCCTGATCGAGCGGGAAGAGACGGTGCGCCTGGAAGCTCTCGCTGCGTTGATGCATGTGCTTCGTGTCGCGCCTCGTGCGCTCGGACCGCATACTCAGATGGTGCATGCGCTGAGCTCGTGGCGCAGTGCCACCGCCCAAGTCGCCGCGCTGCAGGCCCTGACCACGCTCGTCGCGTCGCTGGGGGCGGACCTGCCTCAGTCTGATGTAGCGCTGCACACGGCGCTCAGCGTCATCGAAGACGATGCAGCGGCATCGCATTACAGCAAGGGCCGGTGCATGGCCGGTCTCGAGCTGCTCAAGCAAATGTGTTTGTCAGCTCCCACCGTCGTGCTCGCGGACGTCGATCGCGTCTCGAACACGCTGGCTCAAGTGAGCTGTCAGCCGCACCACCGGACGGCCCTTGAAGCCTTGGCAGTATGCCCTCCCTTTTTTGTACACGTGGCCCCACAGGCACCAGCCGCTTGTGCCGAGCGCTTGTGTGAAGTCTTGTGTCGCCCACGGGACCATGCGGCCGCGCTCGATGCATCGCTCGTGGCGCTCGACGCAGCTTTGTGCGCGGTCGGTCCTCGTCTGGCATCGCTGCCTCGGCTCCTGCAGGTGATCGCCACGCGTCTACAGGACCCCGTGACGCGCGTGCGGTGCGTGCAGATGGTGCGGGATGTGATGACATGCCGATCGCTGCAGACATGCATGCCCGTACATGAGTTGGGCCGCGAGAGTCTGCCCCTGTTGGCCTCCTTCGCCCATCACCGGGATATGGGGGCCGCAGCGCTGCACGCCTTGCATAGCGTCGCTGTGGTGCTGCCGAGCGATGCACAGCCCACCGTGCTCGAGCTGCTGCAGCGCCCAATGCCGCCGCTCGACACGCCTGCGTTGCCACCGACCCTGGCCCTGGCTCAGCAGGCGGTGCAATACCATCCCCCGGTCGCACACCACGTGGCCGAGTTGGTGCTGCCAGCCATGCTCCCGGCGCTGGCGGATGTGCCGCCACCGGCGCTCGAGGCCTTCTTTGCGCTGCTCACGTCCTTGGCGTCGGCAGAAGATGCTTTGGCGCCCCGGCTGGTCGAAGCGCTCGAGCACGCCTGGGAAGCGCATTGTGCCCAGCGCTCCGTGCACATGCCGCTGGTGTTTGCACAATGCCTCGTGGCCGCCGCCACCGCGAGTGCCTCGATTGATTTGGTGCTATCGCGTGTAGAGGCGCTGATGAATATGCCGGATGTGGTACCACAAACACTCGCACATTATACGATCGGCGTACTCGGCCAGCGCTCGCTGTTGGCGGGCTGGCCACACGCCAAGACGGTGTATGAGCGCATTGGGAGCATGCACAGCCAAGGCACCGGTGGCACGTTTGCGTTGGGTGGCATGCTGCTGGGTGACCAGCAGTTCCTGACGCCTGTGGCCGAGCGCCTGGCCGAGGACGAGCCCGCGGTCTTGCCGATTCTACGCGAGGCATTTGGCATGGCATCCGAGACACAGACACGCGAGTTGGCGCCCAGCGTGTGGCCGTACCTGATCCGCCCGAAGCTCCTCAGCGCCGAGCCCGATGCTTGCACTGAATGCATCGCGCGGATCGTGTATGCTGACACGAGCCTTCTGTCGGAGCTTGCGCAGCTCGTCGATTCACAGCACGAACAGCACCGGGCCATGGCCCTGGGCGCACTGCGCACGCTTCTCTCCCTGGACCGTCAGCAAGCTCTGGATATCCAGTTGCACTTCTCGGCCTTTATGCAGCGTCTCAGTGATCCATGCCTGTCTGTGCGCCACGCCTCTGTGCTGGCACTGCATGCGGCGTTGAACAGCCGGGCCGCTCTGGTCATGCAGCACGCTGACCTTGTCCTTCCGCTCCTGTACGAAACGACCGTGGTGCGAGAGGAGCTCAAGCGCAGCGTGAGAATGGGCCCCTTCACCGTGATCCAGGACGATGGGCTGGACCTGCGCAAGAATGCGCACGAAACACTGTTTACGCTCGTGGATACGTGCCTGGATCAGGTACGAACACGCGACGTGCTGGACTGTGTGCTTCGCGCTCTAAGTGACGACGACAGCATCAAACTCCTCGGCTGTCTCATGATCCTGCGACTCGCCGACCTCGAGTGCGCGGATGTCGCAGCCTACCTCGACGCCATCGCCCCGAAACTCCACGCGGTACTTACACGCAAACTGCGCGATAATGCCACGAAACAGGAAGTGGAAAAGGCATCAGAGATCACACATGCTTCCCTGCGTGTGCTTGCACGCCTATCGCCTATGGCCTCGTCCAATGCAGCATGGTCCGACCTGCTCACTCAAACACGCGCCTCGCCGCAGGGCCCAGCGTTCCTCGCGCTGCTGGCCGAGCAAGAAGATCTTACGTAGTGTGGAGGCTCACGTGCCCATGACGGCCGTGTGGGGCCAAAGGGACCGAAGCCGCCTTGTCCTCCGACGGCATGTCTGGCTGCTTTGAGATCCCTGGGCCCACGTCGCCGCTCGCCGTCGGACAAAAGCAACGGTACTTGTGCGTGCCGACTTTTCAGATTGATGCAGGGGATGTGCTGCACAATGTGCCAGTGGCATTCCAGACATGGGGCACGCTGAATCCCGACACGAAAGACAATGCGATCCTCGCGTGCCATCCGATCTCGGGCAATGCCAACGTCGAGGAGTGGTGGACCCCCCTGTTTGGGCCCGGTCATGTCCTGGATACGTCCAAGTACTTCATCGTGTGCTGTAATGCGATTGGATCTCCATACGGAACGCTGAGTCCCCTCACGCGCAAGGGCGGTGAGGACGTCTCTGGCGGGACGTGGAAGTGCAGCCCGCATGTGCATGCTCCCGACGAGCAGACGGAGCAGCTGTGGTGGGGTCCTGACCTGCCAAAGACGACGATACGCGACGACGTGCGTCTGCAAAAGCACGTCCTCGACTTTCTGGGTGTCGAGCAACTGGCGTGTGTCATGGGCGGCTCGATGGGCGGCGCCACATCGCTCGAGTGGCCGCTGTGTTTCCCTGTGCGCTTTCCGTCATCACCAGACGCACTGGTCACCATGACACCCGAGCAAAAGCCTTACGTGCGCTCCATTGTGGTGCTCGCGGCATCTGCGCGACACTCGGCTTGGTGCATTGCATGGTGCGAAATTCAACGGCAGGCGATCGAGGCCGACACGCGATACCAACACGGCCGTTACCTACTGCGCGATCCTCCGAGTGGTGGCTTGGCCGCGGCGCGTATGTGTGCGCTCATGACGTATCGCCAGCCCCACAGCTTCGAGCGCCGATTCAGTCGGCTGCGTGGCAAGTCAAACATGACGAGCGCGCCCAAGGACTCGCAGGCGTCGACGTTGATGGAAGAAGGCGGCGACGGTGACTTCGAGGAGGACGTGGCCAAGATCCGCGAGCCACAGGCTCAGGAGCAGTACGCCGTGCAGTCCTACCTGCACCACCACGGCACCAAGTTTTTGACGCGCTTTGATGCCCTGTGCTACATCCATCTGTCGGACAAGCTCGACTCGCATGATGTGACGCGCGATCGTGCATCGTGGTCGCAGGACACGTCGAGCGAATCGGCCATGCTGAAGGGCGTGCTCCGTCACCTGGGCAAGGCACCCAACTCGCCACGTGTGCTCGTCCTGTCGGTCACGTCTGACATGCTGTACACGCCTGCCGAGCAAAAGGCGATTCACGACGCCGTGCCAGCCTCGGAACTCGTTCACATCGAGTCGTCAGAAGGTCACGACGGTTTCTTGATTGAGTACCCCCAAATCGACCGTGCCATTCGTGAATTTATGGAGCGCCTCAACGTGTCCCATAATCCCTCGGCGCTCTAGCGTTCATACCCAACGGCATCGCCGTGTCTGCTTCAACGCACCCCAGGCCGCCTGCCTGTCCCTAGACCATCATAGTCTTGCCTCCACTTGTTTTTCTTCGTCGACCATGTACTGTATGCGGTGGTGGATTCCGGTCTTTTTGCTGCCGTTTCCGGCAGCGCCGCCGGCGTTCGTGCTCTTGTTTCTGCTTTGCTACACACTGTATACGCGTCCGTGTGTGTACTGCGGTGCGATTGTGCTCGGACTCGTGCTTAGCTCCTGCTACTTTACGACGCCGTACGAACCGGCATCGCTAAGTGTGCCAGCGTCTTGGATGCATACGCGCATCGGTTTTGGGCTCTCGCGCCTGGTGGACTGGCTAGTGTCGCCAGCATCCAAAGGCTCGCCCCATGTGATCGAGCCACATGCTGGATGCTCGTCGTGCTTTGCCCCGCTGAACTGGACACACTTTTTTACGCCGCTGGCCCGGCGCCCTTATTGTGAGACGGGCGCCGTATACCTACAGCCACGCACGTCTTTGACACAGTTTATTGGTGTGCCCGGGACCGCCCTAGGCTTTGAACTGGATTGGAATCTATTCATTTCGTAAGCGCACCGCCCTTTTCGGCACGCTGAGCGATTGCAAATACGCACGAACCCACGCGGTGCGCTGTTCTGGCACATGCGCAAATACCTTGTACCGCTTATCCATCTTGAGCACCGATTCCATCGCCTGTATATCTAGCTGTGATGCCATATCCAGTAATGACACCATGGTCCCCTCGTCGTCCTCGTCGTCCTCGTCGATGGTGTCTGCCTCGCTCTTGTCTCGCTTTTGCAAACGTCCCCAAAAATCGACAAAGGCATTCTCACGTAGCATGTCCTGAAACTCGCGCCGGGCCTGAGCATGGCGCCACTGGTCCCATGCATTGAACTCGGCTTCCAGCGTCGTGTGCTGCTGCCCCTGATGCGTGTCGCCCACGAACCGCGGCAGGGCCGACTCGATGTAGGCTGGATCCGCACGCACCAGCGGCAAAATGACATCGCCACCGGTCTGCAACGCGTCCTGCGCATGCTTCGCAAATAGCTTGGCCAGCAGATCACGCCGCTTTCCTCGCAAATGTTCCATATGCTCATCAAAGAGAGCGCGGCGTCCATCGACCAAGTGCTTGGCATCCTCCCATGCCATCCATGGATCGCGGACTGTATCGACCAGCCGCTGCCGGAGATCCGTCTCGTATTGCTCTTCGAGCGCATCAGAGCGTGCCGAGTGTGCATGCCGCGCATGTTTGGCATGCTCACGACGGACTTGCGCTCCGCGATTTTCGAGCGCCTGTGCCTGTCGCTCTTCTTTCGATAGACGCTGGGAGGGACGTCGGCACCACGCTTGGTAGAGCTCAGCACGGCGAGTGGCACTTCCCACAGCGTCATAGCGAGGATCAGTAGCTAGACCCGGCGTCTTTTTCGCCACAGCCCACTCATCTTTGGACGAAATCTTTTCCGTGAGCAGCGCAAGAAAGTCCTGCTCGGCCGCCTCGGCCTGCTGGAGTTTGCGCTGCTTGAGTTCAGAAAGCCATGCATCAAAGAGCGACGCAGCTCCCGCCTCGGCATGGTCTCGCACCATGGCTTGGTACGCCGGATCATGCTGAAATGCGTCACGAAAGGCCGCAAATGTCGTGCGCGTCGATGCCACCTGAGCTCGAAGAAGTGCACGGAAGGCGTCCTGTGAGGCGGAGGGTTTTCTGGCACGCTTTTCACGGAGACGGTGCTTGCACCACTCGTTGAAGACATCCTGGCGATCTTCCAGCGTAGGTAAGGCGCGATACGCTCGCTCGTGTACAAACTTGGGTAGTTCACGATCCCATGGTGCGATGGGATTCACCTCGCGAGGTGTGCCATTCAGTGACGTGAGCATGTCCATGAAAAGGACTTTGCCTTCCTCAAAAGAGAGATGGGCAAATTCGTCTGCTTCCACTGGCGAAGGCTCAGGCGTGGTCACTTCGTCTTCAGGTGCCTCCGTGCGCATCTTCTTGGGAGCAGGCTCAAGAGACGCTTCCCACGCCAAAACTGCCGGACGAATCTCTTCCGGCATCGTCCATTCAGACCGCTTGGTCTTTTTCTGGGCATAGAATACATGTCCATGTGTGGTTGTGACACGGAGCCATCCATCCGTGCCGGGAATCGGCACCTTATCTTTCGGCTTGTCTGGCTCATCCATGGCCCTTAAAAAAAAGGACGTGCGAGAAAATTCTGCTTATTTTCCCTCACCATGGAAAGTGAGGAGGACGACTTCATCGGGCCCATGCCCGCTTCAGAACCCGCGCCCTCGACCCATAATGGCGCACACGCTCTAGCAGAACGCGAGGCTCGGCAGAAAGAGGCGGTAGCGCGAGAGGCCAGGCAGGACACATCGTCCCCTCGCCGTCCGGAGTGGATGCTGACACTGCCATCGGGTCCCACAGGTCCGACGAGACTGAGCGCGCGTGGATTCCAGCAGTCACGCGGCCGCGCCCGGCATGTGGTGGGCGAGAATACAGTGGAAGCTCAGCAGCTATGGACAGAGACACCCGAGCAGCGCCGTCACCGCATCCTACACGGCGAAACTGTGGCTGACGAGCAGCCGCCTACCAACACGGCTCAGCACGCCAGAGACGCAGCGATCCGTGAACGCCTGGGCCACCGTGCGAAAAGCCTCGTCGAGCAGCACAAAGATCGCCGGCGCGAGGATTCGCGAAGAGAAAGGCACCATCATCACCGCCACCGCTCTCGCTCACCGCGTCGTCACAAGACACGCGCGGAGCGAGAAGCAGAAGATCGTCAACTCTATGGTGATCATGCCCCGCTCCTCTTCGATAGAGACAAGGTCCTGGGCGCCGGCTCACGGCTTATGGACGAACGAGCACGTGCGAAGTCCATCGCAGATGCTGCTCAGCTCTCTACACGCTTTTCCAACGGCCGATCTGGCTCGTTTTTATAGACATATATACCCTCCTATAACATGGCCAAACGAGCGAGTGGGATATCTCCACATTCCCCTGCTGCCTCGGCCGAGATCGTCACAGCAAGGCCCGCCACTGGCTCCTCGTCTTTTTTGTCCGCAGGGCACAACGTTGGCAGGCCCGTGAGCTCGGGCTCAGAGTGTACAGAGTATGGGAATCTGCTACAGTTGTTGTGTGGGATCTCGAGGTCCACAGTATGAGCCTTTGTTGTTGGATAATGAGCGCGACGCAGTAGCTGATCTGCTGCAGTACTTGGAGAATCGCTCCGAGACCAACTTTTTTGCTGGCGAGCCGTTACGAGCCCTTTCGACGCTATCGTTTAGCGACAACGTCGACCTGCAGCGTAGCGCAGCTCTTGCATTCGCAGAAATTACAGAGAAGGAGGTCTGTGAGGTCGGTCGCGAGACCCTTGAGCCTGTGCTGTTCCTGCTCCAATCGCATGACGTGGAAGTGCAGCGTGCGTCGAGTGCGGCGCTCGGTAACCTTGCCGTGAATGCAGAGAACAAGCTTTTGATTGTGAAGCTCGGTGGTCTCGAGCCGCTTATTCGCCAAATGCTCAGCCCGAACGTTGAGGTGCAGTGCAACGCCGTCGGTTGCATTACGAACCTCGCTACCCACGACGATAACAAGTCCAAGATTGCCAAGTCCGGCGCGCTCGTCCCGCTGACGCGTCTGGCACGCTCGAAGGATATCCGCGTGCAACGCAACGCGGCTGGTGCACTTCTGAATATGACGCACAGTGACGAAAATCGTCAGCAACTTGTGAATGCAGGTGCCATTTCTGTGCTGGTTTCGCTACTCAGTAGTGCAGACACAGACGTGCAATACTATTGCACGACAGCGCTCAGCAATATCGCCGTCGACAGTGTGAACCGCAAGAAACTTGCCCAGAGCGAGCCACGCCTTGTACAGAACCTAATTGGGCTGATGGAGAGCGGCAGTCTCAAGGTGCAGTGCCAGGCTGCATTGGCGCTCCGCAACTTGGCCAGTGATGAAAAGTACCAAATTGAGATTGTGCGTTCTAACGGCCTTCCCCCACTCTTGCGTCTCCTGCGCTCATCGTTCCTTCCACTGATTCTCTCGGCCGCCGCTTGTGTGCGGAATGTGTCGATTCACCCCATAAACGAGAGTCCGATCATTGATGCCGGCTTCTTGTATCCTCTTATCGAGCTCTTGAGCCATGAAGAAAACGAGGAACTGCAATGTCATGCTATTAGTACACTGCGGAACCTGGCTGCCAGTAGCGAGCGGAACAAGGCTGCCATCATTGACGCAGGTGCGGTAGAGCGCATCAAGGAGCTGGTTCTGCATGCGCCGCTCAGTGTGCAGAGCGAAATGACGGCCTGTACGGCTGTGTTGGCTCTCTCGGAAGACCTCAAGCCACAGCTACTGGATATGGGTATTTGCGAGGTCCTGTTGCCCCTGACGGACTCGCCGTCGATTGAGGTGCAGGGCAATTCCGCGGCAGCGCTTGGTAACCTAAGCAGCAAGGCCGATGACTATGCGCCGTTCAACGCGGTGTGGGACACGCCCGCGGGCGGTTTACATGGCTATCTCGTGCGTTTCCTCGAGTCAGAGGACACGACATTCCAGCACATTGCGGTGTGGACTCTGATTCAGCTCCTCGAGAGTGGCAACCATGAACTTGAGCAGCACATTCGCGACAGTCCACATCTCCTTGACTTGGTACGCCAGCTGCAGTCCCGGATCGGCGCGTTTGAGAGCGAGCACGAGCAGGCCGACACGAGCACGGCAGCAGACACATCTGGACAGGACGTGTCTCCTGAACGCGAAATCGCCGCCTTGTCGCGGCGGATCGAAGAGATTCTATTTGAAGAGAGTGACGATGGCACATCTGATGCCAAGTGATGCACACTATAGATTCCCATGTGAAACGTATATTGAATCAAGGCTATTCAGCGGTGACTAGACAATCCGACCAGCCTACATCTCAGGGGCCGGGTAGTTTACCTTGGGGTTGAAGAAGAGCGACTGCTGACCCCAAGGGAAGTTCCTGCTCTTCATGTTCACGTATTCGTAGTCGGGGCGCTCGGGCAGCTGGCCATCGTTCTCCTCGAGAATGTGCTCGTGGTGCGCGTGGTGCTCCGACTCAATCTTGTACATGTAGGCACCTAGGACAACAGCGCCCGGGATCAGCACATACAGACTAATCTTGCGCCACAGCTCAGCTGACTTGCCGGCGTGCTCAAAGGCGTGCTGGCGCTGCTCGATGAACTCCTTCGCAGCCTCAGGGTTTGGCGTGAGCGACGAGTTGTAGCGGCGCATCGAAGGCTTGACAGCCGCGCGCAGTGCGGCAGCACGGGGGATCATGGTACGGAGAGCCAGCATGGTACAAAGAACTACAAGGAGAGAAAAAACGGAGGTGGGCGATACGACGACCCGAACGGCGGGGCCCGGCATTTGTGTCACGTGATGTGCCTGATGCCGCGTTAGTGTACCATGCGATTCTCCAGACCCAGGTCCTCAGGGTATGAAACATGCAGCTTGGACATGCACCCAGTGACAAGCACTGATACATGCGAGTGCATGCGCTCAGGAGTCGCGGGTAAGGATGACACGCATCTTGGGACCTGGTGCAAGGGTACGTACCTAGGATTTTCGTGTCACGAGGTCATCCAGAACGCGCTGCCGCAGCCGCTGGAGGTCACGATCGGTATGGTCTCGTGAGCGCGCTTCGCGGAAACGTCGACTGGAATCAAAAATGCGCGCAGCACCAGGTGTGAGGTACTGCACGTGGTGGCGTCTTTGCCATGCCGCTTCGTCTTCGCCGTGGGCCAAGGCCGTCCATGCATCTTCTCGTTCTTGCAGTGTTACAGGTGGCGGGGTATATAAGGGCGGTTGTCGCGCTATGTGTTCCGCAAACCAGGCGCGCCGTGTGGGATCCTCAAAGTGCGTGGCATGAAAAGCCCGCCAGGCCGGCGGATGCATCGTCGTGTGGAGGAAACTGGCCCAATTCAGCTATGTACGCCCAACTTCTTCAAGTGGTCCAGATTGCTCTGATGGCCCCGGATAGCTTGTTGGCCACGTGAGATGGATTCGGGCGTGACCAGAGCATCCGTCTTGCCCAAGGCGCGCAGTGCGCCGCGGTACCATTCAGGCAGGGCGCGCAGGTAAGGCAGCAATGCCGAGCCCAGAGGCAGCGAAATATTGCGGCTCAGCCCGCTATTCAGCGTATCGGCCATGGCACGGCCGACCTGAATCGGCTCCAACACCGGCATCAAGAAGTCGTCATCACCAGCGTTCAAGCCCTCAGCTAGGATCGTGCGGACTTTGGTCGGCGTGACGACCGATGTGCGAACGCGGCACGCTTTGTATACGGCACGAAGCTCGGCGCGGAGCGTCTCGAGGAACGCAAGAGCCGCGGTCTTGCTCATCGAGTAGGCACACAGGTTTGGCAGCGAAAAGTACGAGGCTGAGCTCGCAACAGTCATGAAATGGCCATGGTTGTTGCTGATCATGGCTGGCAAAAACGCTTGAGCTAGGACAACATTCGCGGCTGCATTAATGTCAAACGCTCGCGTGAACATCTTGACAGGCGACGTTAGCAATGCCCCTGCCGGTGCGACGCCAGCGCAACTCACGACATACGAGGGCGAGCGGCCAAACCGCTCGATAATCTGAGCCTGAGCCTGTGCCACAGCCTGCTCGCTTGTCACGTCCGTGCGTATGTACAGAATATCCGGAGCTCCGTGAGAGGCCGCGGCGTAGGTCGGCTCAAGCACATCGAGCACGGCAATCCGAGCTCTGTGCTCGCGCGACAGAATCTGGACTAGCTCCTTGCCTATGCCCATAGAGCCCCCCGTGATCACAATGACGTCTTCCTTCCAGTCGGGCTTGTCTGGCTTTGGCTCCCCGAGATTCAGAGCAAGGCGCGACATGTGCATACTCGTGTATTTGAGAACAATAAACACGATACAGCCCACCACCCACGGATGGCGCACCATGAGCACGTCGTGCCATTCCGACACGGCGGGCCAGGGAGACACGAGTCCCGACCACGACTCGGCCCCACGTCTCTCATATACGAGCGCCAGAAGCGGCAGGATCCCTACAAAAGGCCACGAGAATGGAATCTGATCGAGGGCCCGCAGGACCACATCCAGGGTGACAGGCCCACGGACGTCGGACATGATGGGGAGACAGGTCTCGGGGCGCATGGGGAAAGGCTGACTAAGGCCACCCACCACTTTCTCCTCATGGACCAGGCACAGACCGCCTTGCCGGCAGAGGCGCTGCGGCTGCGCGATGCCGTGTCGCGCCGTCTACATGATGTGTACCATGTGCAAATTCCGCGTCTTGCTGAATGCAAAGATGTGTCGGAGTATGAGACCGAATTGCATGAGACGTTGCAACGCATCGCGTCCCTAGTACAGCAAATGGCGGACGATGTAGATGATGCCGAGTCAGCAGCGGAGCGAGCTGCTCTCAAGACGCTGGTGGACACAAACAGGAATGAGCTGATGCGTGTGCGCCAGGCATCGCGGCGTGCCTTGCTCGCTGCGCACCGTGCTACTGTGTCGCGACGGGAAGATTCGGCACGGTCCGCGTTGCTGAGCCATGCAGCGCGACAGAACAGCGGCGTCCGTGCGGCGCCGCTGGATCGTGCGAGTGCTACATCAGAGCAGGTGACAGGGGCGCTGCAGCGCACCGTCAAGCTCATGTCGTCCGAGCTGGAAAAGTCAGGATACTCTACGCAGCTGCTGGCCGAGTCATCGGAAACGATTGCACAGGTGTCGAACAAGTATGCTTCGTTTAATGATTTATTGCGTGATTCTGTATCCATGATTCGTCAAATGGAGCGTGCCGAGCTGGTCGATCTCGGGATCCTTGGAGCGTCCATCACCTTTTTTCTTGCGTGTGTCTTGTACATTTTGTATGTCCGCATCTTTAGTCGCGGTATTCACGCCCTGAGTCTGACTTGGCACGCATCCAGCTCGATCGGATCCGGTGCGTTAGGTCTCTTTTCAGCACTCCAGCATCGAGAGCCTCGTCACGTTTCTCGCGAGCATGATCCGATCGAGGAAGCCATTCGGTTTGCGTCTTCAGAAGAGGCCGTCCCCCGGCGACACCGGAAGCATGCCCAAAAGGCAGCTGGCAAACCATGGGTCGACGTGGTGGAACTGACTGCTTCTCCCACCCCGCCAAGACAGAGCGAGAATCCAGGCTCTTTCAGTGAGAATAGCGCGTCCCCCCTCACAGCCGACTTGCCTGACTCGGCCCACACAGGCAGCCTATTGGCGGAAACGAGTCCGGTTTTCTTGTCTCCGACGGAAAAGGCTGTCACAGCATCGGCGAATACCATGCCTGCGTCGCTTCCCACTGGCAAGATCTTGACGAAGTCACAGAGCGATGCGTTCTCGGCCCTTGCGGACAAGCGCTTCACCGACAAGAGTGCAACTTTGTCGGTTTCTTCAGAGGAGGTCGTTTCTGCATCGGTGAGCGCCATCTCTGGGTCGGTCTCTACAGATGACAGTCTCACCGCAGAGAGCGCTGCTTCTTTGGTTCCCTCTGAGGATGCCTCATCACCATCGACGGGCGCGCCCCCCGAGCCGATTCCCACAGACAGCATTGTTCCTGAAAAGAGTGCTACCATCTCGGCTCGGAAGGAGGATGCTGTTTCGGCATCGACGAGCGCCCTTTCTGAGCCGGTTTTGACACAGGAAGTTCTTGCCGCAAAGAGCACCACTTTGTTGGTTCCCGAAGAAGATTCCTCGTCTGCCTCGACGAGCACCGGCCCCGAATCGGTCTCTACCGATCAAGAGGTATCCGAGTCGACCGCAGCAGGTCAAAAGAGCCCCGACTTTGATTCTACGAGCACTACACCTGAGCCCTTCACCTCTGAGACTCCTGCAAGGATCGCGACAAGCACGGCCCTCGACTTTTCGGGCAACAGTGACTATGCTGCTTCGATCGACCGTGTTCCTTCGTCTTCCAGTGACAGCAGCCTTCATTCCGAGCCTACAAGCTTGGATGCGACTGAAACGAGCTCACCTACACCCCCGCTTTTCGACCTTCAATCATCGAGTGAGCGACGACGACGACCATGGGATGAACTGTAATCTAAGCATACAACTCTACCGGTCCCGTCCTGCGTTTCGAGCGGTTGGGAAGGACTGTGACGGGCACGGAGCACTCGACAATCTCGAGGCGTGTGGAAATGGGGCCCTTGTGTCCACTCAAGGCTGGTGCACCGTGGTACGAGTGGTGGTACGCGGCATACCCCTCGCTACGTGCTTCGATGTGCGGCGGCGGCTGCACCGCCACTGCCCCATGATGGGACGTCTGCGTTAGAAGTGAGAGACGTAAAGTCCAGCCGTGACGGATGCCACTGGTCACAAATTCTGGTGTGGCGCCGCTCGGAATGACAAGTGCAAAGCTCGTCTGCCTTGTATCTAGTGTATTTTCATGATGCGTGGCATACACCTGCGTCGTCGCCTTTTGGATACGACCTGTCGGAAGCAGCGCCATGCTAGCGTCGATTTCTTCGTGCGACTCGAGACTAGCTGCGATTCGCACAATACGGACCATCGCATCAGGCGCATTCATTCGCACCAGGGCTTGGACACTGTCGCCCAGGCGGTACTTGGCTCGTGCGAGCGTTAGTACAGCAGCCACGTGGCCATTTTTGGCAATATCATACGACACTTTGCCTGCTCGCAGCGTCAAGTCCAGCACGGCGTCCATGCATGTCGGTGCCGGCAAGGGATCTGTGCGTTCCGTCGATGGCTGATGGTCCCGCAGCAGCTGCTCGATCCACTGCGCTGTACGCTCGCGTTCTGCCTCGGCATCCCTGTGCGACGCGCGGCTTGTTTCGGCTACGACAGCGCCGTCGTCGGCGTGCGGTGTGACGATGGGATTGAGCAAATCAAACCGGGCCAGAGCGCCTACCCCTGGCGCAACGTGATTGTACACACGAATCGGTACATGCAAGAGCCGCGATGGCTGCGTGCCCGTCCGCGCGTCCAGCCGACTTGTGCCCACGGTCAGGTAGTAGTCAAAGTGCACCGAATGCCCATGAAATGAAGGTGGCAGATCGGCCGGCAACTTTAGTGAAAAGGTGAAAGAACGCTGCTCGCCAGGTGCCAGCACCATATCGATGCCCAGCATCGATGGCGGCGTCGAGTAGGTTGGCAACGTGCGGCTCATTAAAGCGCGTGTCTGGATGTCTGAGAGCGTTGATCCCGTTCGGACGTGACGCGATCGCGGCGTCGTGGAGCGCCCAAAGAGCAGAGCGGCAATCGTGGCCATGGCTGGTGCATGTCGTTCGCGCAGATTCGCAAGAGACAGGCCCTTGTCAAACTCGAGCGCATCTGCTTCATACTCGGCATCGTACCCAAACTCACCACCGCCCAACGTTCGTGGCGTACCGTTCGACGATGCAGGGGACGATGGGACGCTCCGAGGGAGCTCACCACGCGCCAGTCGCATACGAAGCCGATCAAAATCAGTGGGACGAATGAGCGAGTGTTCTAATTCCATCGTGCCGCCAAACTGCGCAAAAGTCCACAGCAGCTTTTCGTGTCCTACCGGCAGCGTATCCCGAGACGGAAAGAGAGGACTGACAGAGTCGCCTGCCCACGTAATGACCGAGTCTCGCATGGCTGCATCCATTGCCTCATTGTGTGATACAAACATGTCGGGGTGCGGAGATGGTTGGAACATAGGCTCCTCCTCTTCCTCCGACTGTAAAAGTCCAAAGGCCCGGCTGAGGTCCTCGACTTGGTACGCGACGACAGATTTTTGGCGCGCATGGGGATGCGTGTACGGGAACGTCTTCGGCTTTCGATGTGCCACAGGACTTGCAGAAGCCTGTATCGGCCACAGCGCATCCGTGCCCACGGCCACGAGACCCCGTCGTTGTGGCACAGAGGCAGATCGCATCGAGCGACGACGTGGATCACTTCGCGCTGGCGCATTGGTATTCGTGAACGTGATTGTACATTGAAGTTCTTCACCTGCGAAGCATGACGGTTCCTTTGGGGTGATGGACACGACGATCGCCGATGCGTACGGAGCCGACATTGGCTCGTCGTCGTGGCCCAGAGCCAAGGTGCCATGGTTTCATTCGCTGACATAAGCTATATCCAAGGGTCTCCGCCAGCGACACGCGTCGCGTCCCTGACCATGGACAAGAAACGCGCCAGTGCCTCTGACAGTGGCGATGCCAAGCGCATCAAGGCTGAGCCTGTATGGAAGCAGATGGCACAGCGCCGGGCTGCAGGTCCTGTAGCGCCTGGCAGCAAGGCTATCCCCGAAGGCAAGCCACATTGCCTGGCGGGTCTCACGCTCGTTTTCACTGGTGAGCTATCAAGTATATCGCGAGACGATGCCGTGGACTTGGCAAAGCGGTACGGTGCGAAGGTTACGACGGCTCCTTCCTCAAAGACGTCCTATGTGATCCTGGGCGAGGGAGCGGGCGCGAAAAAACTCGAGATGATTCAAAAAAACAAAATCAAGACGCTCGATGAAGACGGCTTTTTGGGCCTGATTGCCGAGCGCGGCACTCAGAAGCTCGATCCCACGGTCGCAAAGAAGCTTGAAGAAGAGGATAAGAAGGTACAGGCCGCGGCAAAAGCGCTCGACACCCCGAATACAACGCCAGGTCAGCTCTGGACGTCCAAGTACGCACCGCGCCAATTGCGTGACTTGGTCGGCAACAAGGCCCAGGTTGAAAAGCTGCAGGCATGGCTTCATGACTGGCCCAAGTCTCTCAAAGCGAATTTTAAAAAACCAGGCCCTAACGCCACCAATACATTCCGAGGTATGCTCATCTCTGGTGCACCAGGCATCGGCAAGACTACAGCCGTGCACTTGGTATGCGCGCTCGAAGGCTACGAAGTCCTTGAGCTTAATGCGAGTGATACTCGCAGCAAGAAGCTCTTGGAAGCTGAGCTGTCTGATACCATCCATAATCGTTCGATTGGCGGCTGGATGCGGGGTCAACCGACGAAGGGGCGACTTGCGATTGTGCTCGACGAGGTAGATGGCATGTCGGGTGGTGATCGAGGGGGTGTGGGAGCCATCAATGCATTGATTCGCAAGAGCCAAGTCCCCATCATTTGCATCTGCAACGACCGACGCAATCCCAAGATGCAGCCTCTGTACACCACGACCTTCAACATGACCTTTTCAAAGCCGACGGTCCAGGCGATTCGTTCGCGCATGCTTTCAATTGCTTTCCGGGAGGGGCTGCGCGTTCCTGCCGAAGTCATGGACCAGCTCATCCTCGCAGCGCAAGGTGATCTGCGTCTTGTTACGAATATGCTCTCGACATGGAAGCTGTCCCAGAAAACCATGTCCTTCGATCAGGGCAAGGCCTTAGGCGCCATGCACCAGAAGCCCACCATGCATACGCCCTTCTCGTTGTACAGCGAGCTCATGAGTCCTCAGCGATTCGGACCCCTCAACAAGCAAAGTCTGAACGACAAGCTTGACTACTACTTCCAGGACCACTCGATTGTGCCCCTGATGGTCGCCGAAAACTATATCAAGAGCCAGCCTGTGCCTGTACAGAAAGAATCGGCGGCGCCGCTGCGTGAGTGGAAGCATTTAGATGCGATTGCCCAAGCATCGAACTCCATCTCTGACAGCGATCTGATCGAATCTCTCATGCGCGGAGCGCAGCAGCACTGGTCGCTCTTACCACACCATGGCATTGCCAGCACGATCCGGCCTTGTTCGTTGACGTATGGTGGACACTCGTCCTTCCCCGCTTTCCCCTCGTTTTTAGGCCAAAACTCGAAGCGCATGCGGCTGCAGCGCCAGTTGGTCGAACTGCAAACGCACCTGCGTCTTCGCACGACGGGATCGAAAGACGACGTGCGTCAGTCGTACGTCTCGGGCCTCCTGGGCCAGGTGGTCGACCCTCTGCTGGACCGTGGACAAGAAGGCATCCGGGACGCGATGCAGGCTATGGATGAATACTACCTCATGCCACAAGACCGCGATACGCTCGTTGAACTCGAACTTACACACGGCCGCGAGGACCGACTCAAAAAGCTTCCAGCCTCGGCCAAGTCTGCCTGGACACGCGCCTACAATGCAGCCACGCACCCTGTCGCCTTTCAGCCAGGCGCCACGGGTGCCGCGCCAAAAGCGCGTGCACTAGCATCTGAGAGTATACCTGACAATGAAGAAGCGTACTTGGACGATGAACCAGACGATGTCGATGACCCGCCCAAGGACGATCAACGCGATGCGCTCATCCGACCGACCAAGCCACGCAAGAGCAAAGGATCTACATAGACGATTGGCCGTGGTAGCTGACTAATATCGCAGGGAACACGAAGCACGTGGCACCTGGTTTTTCTTCTTGCCTCGCTCGCGGTTTGTGCACGTCAAACTCACTGGCAACCACGCAAGACATTCGGGGCACCCTGGTGGCCTGCGATCAAGCTTGCACATGATACCCCACCCACCGAGAAGCAGAGATAGTATGAGCTCTACCGATCCAAAGTCTGCATCGGTGTCGGCGACCCCCGGGGGCGCGCCAGCGGTCATGCCCTCCGCTGAGCGGATCGTGCCGGCCTTTCACGAGCACTTTCTCTTTGATGATGAGCTGGAGGCGACCGACGACTCGTTCATGCGCAGGTACAACCTTGCTGCGGCAGACGACGATTTTCCTCTTCTGCTGAAGCCGCAAGAAACGCAGAGTGTGAGCCCCCATCCCGGACGGCCGTCGCCGATCGCGCCCCAACTCTCGACTTTTTCGAGCGCTCTGGACCTTGCTTCTCTGTCGCACATGAACAAGCGACCCACACATGATAGCATGGCACTTTCACCGTGGCTTCATGCGGAGCGACTTCAGACTCCGAGTCGCGACAGTCTCTCGGTCACTTCTGCGCCACCGGCCGCCACTGCGGCTGCGGCTGCCTCTCTTCTTCTTCCGCATGACACGCCCACAGCATCCATGGCGGCATCATTTGCGCCTGCCGTGCCTGACTTGTCGATGGACGCGCGATCGATGCACGGCACGTCACCGCTGGTTTCGTCGCTACCGTCCCTAGGCACCATGGGGTGCCGCGTGCCAGAGCCAGACGCCAGCCGCATGAATGGACGACGTGCGGAGCGCAAGCGGACCCGGGCGGTCGATGAGGTGCCGAGGTCGATGCGCCGTTCGGACGTGGATCTCGCCTCGATGCAGCTGGACGAGCTGCGTGGAGACATTGCGCAGCTGTGCCGCGACCAGTTTGGCTGCCGTTTCTTGCAGCGCAAGCTGGACGAGCGTATACCGGCGCAATGCGATTTGATCTTTGCGGAGACATTCCCGTACTTTGCTGAGCTGATGACGGATCCTTTTGGCAACTACCTATGCCAAAAGCTGCTGGAGCACTGTACCAATGCGCAGCGTGACCTGATTGTGGAATCGATCGGTAACGACCTCGTGAGTATCTCGCTGAACATGCACGGCACACGCGCGGTGCAAAAGACGATCGACTTTTTGTCGACGCGCACGCAGACGCTCGTGATTATTCAGGCGTTCGCCGAGCACGTCGTGGAGCTCATCAAGGACTTGAACGGCAACCATGTCATCCAAAAGTGTCTTCATCGCCTCGACGCACAGGACAACCAGTTTATTTATGATTCTGTGGCTGCGCACTGCGTCGATGTGGCGACACACCGCCATGGGTGCTGTGTCCTGCAGCGGTGCATCGACCATGCGTCGCACGCACAGCGCCTGCAGCTTGTGCGTGAGATCACCATGTACTCACTGACGCTCGTGCAAGATCCGTTCGGCAACTATGTTGTGCAGTACGTGCTCGATTTGAACGAACCGGCGTTCACAGCCGCGATCACGCACGAGTTCCTGGGCCATGTATACCAGCTGTCGACGCAAAAATTCAGCTCGAACGTCATGGAAAAGTGCCTGCGTGTGGCTGAGCCTTCCATGCGCCACAAGCTCGTGGCTGAGCTGCTCGATGCGCATCGTCTCGAATTGCTCCTTCGCGACTCGTTCGCCAATTACGTCGTGCAAACTTGCCTCGACTATGCCGAACCCGCCCAGCGCGCGCAGCTTATCGAGTGCATTCGCCCGATCCTGCCGTCGATCCGACACACGCCGTACGGCAAGCGCATCCAGAGCAAGCTACAGCGCGGCACGAATGACGAGCCCAAGTCGCGTCGCGAGTCGCGCCAACAAGGTGCGTACCGTGCGCCACCTTCGCGTCCGGCAAGGCGTTCGGAGCCCGTGGGCCACGAGGAGATGGTATCGGCTCTCGATCGCATGCACCTCGGCACCTATGCAGCACCATCGGGCGACATGGCCCTGGCCACGGCGGCGACACAGCGGCCGTGGTGATGTGTACACTACCATTTGTACATTACAGCTGTGGATATAGAACCAAAATCTTAGATGTAACGACCCGTCCGCGGGACCTCAACAAAGGGCACGTCCTCGGGGTCGATCGTACGCACGATGGTGTCCTTGATCTTCGGGTACACGACCTTGAACGCATCGCAGCCCAGCACCATGTCCATGTGTTCGTAGCCCTGGAGCTCGAGGATATGCACGATCTGCACATTGCTTTCATAGGCCAGCAGTCGGTCAATGAGCGGCTTACCGACGACGAGATGATCGATGGTGCCGTACGCGATCGTCAGCGGAGGGAACGTCGGCGGGAACCAAGGCCGACGCAGGCGCGGATCGAATACGCAGCCGCGCGCGACGAAGCAGTGCAGCCAGTAGTAGAGCAGCTCACTCGACGTAAGCACACCTGTCGCGCAAAACACCTTGGGCTTGTGGCGGTCGACCCAGTTGTGGTCGTGAAAGTCGAACAAATAGCCAAACACGATGTAGGCCATGTGCCCAAACAAAAATTTAGGCAAGATTTGCCGCACGATTCCGAGAGGCGGCATAAACTCTCGCACGCCAAACACCAGGGACCATGCCCAGCGGGACGGCACCATGCGCATGACGCGAAACGGAAGGCGGTTCAGTGACTTGCCTGGGTATACGGCTGGCCCGAGCGCCGTGAAAGACGATAGCTTCGTGCCCAGCTCCTTGTACTTTTCAAGCGCCAAAAACATACTGCCAGTGCCTTGGGAGTGCCCCACGAAGGCCAACTGTCGGTATCCCGTCTCATGCAAAACAAAATCGACCACGTCCACCAAGTCATCACCCAGTTCGATCAGACTCCACGCCCAAAATCGCGGGTCCCAACGCTTGTAGGTTGTATGACCCGCCCCAAAGTTGGAGCGGATGTTGGTACTCCACACGTCAAAGCCTTGGTCCACCAACCAAAAGCCGAGAGACCGCTCCTCGGACGTGAAAAAGAAGAGCGACGTGCACAGAATACCGTGCTGCAGCACGACAGGGTAGCCGCGGCCGCCTGGGCGACGCGGGTCTGAAATACGATGCGCTTTGAGGATCCAGCCGCCCCGCGTGATGATGTCATACTCTTCGCACTGGTAGCCCCAGAACTCGGCGTAGTACTGCACACGTTCGCTGTACCGTTCACCCGTGATGCGCCTCTCATACTCAAAGTCAACGCGCGCCTTGGGATAGTTCTTGCGGAATGGATTCATGTATCGAAGAATCGCCAGTCCCATCACCATAGACAGGCCCACGGTCGTAAGCAGAAGCATCAACAGCTGACGAATTTCCAGATAGAAGCGAGAAAACCAATTGAAGTCACCATACTCACCCACTTTGTGATGGAAAAATGCCGGGAATTCTTCCACCTTAGCTGTTTCTGGGTCCAACTCTTCAGGATGAAACGGCAGAGGCTCTTGATCCGCTTCCTCGGCCACCGCCACATCCTCAAACGCCGTGTGCGGATGCTCCACATACACGCCACGGCTCCGGCTATCCGGTGCGCCGCGGCCAGAGCGTCGCGTGCCTGTACCTGCCACACCAGCCGGGTCTGACCAGTCGCCGTGAGAAAGTAGTTCAGAGTCTTCCTCTCGATGGAAATCGCTCTCCATCTCATCGTCATAGTCATGCCAGCTGTTTTCTCGAGCAAAAACAGATTCGTTCATATCATAAGGATCTGTGTCTGAGTATCCATCGGTTTCCGCATACGGGTCTGTCTCATCGTAGGAGCTGCGCGTTTGAACCGCATCCTCAAACTCGTCGTCGTCGTTCCAGTCATCGTGTGTGCCCTCATCTAAGAGCGATGGGGTCCGCGAAGAAGAGCCTAATACTGATTCATAACCTCTTCTCCGACCACGCAGCGAGTTTCGTAGTGAGGCTGATGCAGACTCCATGCAACACCACCACCACCACAATGAACGGCGCCAAAGCTGTGCACCTGCTGCTACGACAGCCGTGGCGCTGTCTACCCCAGAATTTGTCGCGCCCAACAGGTACGACTGCACGTGATCATCGGCCGACACACTCTCACACCGTCGTCACGACGCTATCCTATGTGCGCCGCCGACCGTAGCTGGGTCATGCGCATGCAAGGCACGCGTTCCATTTCCTCAGACTGCTGCTGATCGCATAAACATCAATATAGGTATATAAACAAGACTGACCGGTTTGTGCGCCATCGAATACACGAGACAGCGATGTGTTCGGCTTAGACGTCGGCCATGGGTCTCGCTGTGCACATCACAGTGCTGGCTCAACGTACGCATACTTTGGCAAAGATGCCATCTTCTCTTCAGGACAACGTATAGTGTCCGTGTATACGAGACGTACTTTTTCACCACGCTGCGCAGTTGGCTTGTGCGCAGGAGGCGCCTCGGGCCCTTGGATCCCCGGGGCTGACGCAGAAGGCATGAGAGGTGGCGGTGGCGGCGGAGGGGGCGTCGCTGATACGGCCGGCTGCGTAATATGAGGAGGCGCAGACGTCGTAGTAGCGCCACTCATGAGCGCCTTGTGTGCCTCCAGTTGCGCGCGTAAATGATCTGCTGGAATCGGGCCTTTTTCTATGCGGGGACGCTTAGATTGTGATGGCATACCATGTGATACTCTCGATGTATGTTGCGCCATGCGCTCACTTCGGCGCACCTGCCAAGAAATCAGGTCACTGTCTGGCACGCCGACCATGCCGTAAATCTCAATCTCAAATGAATCCCGTCCAGGAAGGGTATTTTCGAGTCTGCCAATAAGTCGAACTGCTCACATACCTGTCTGGCTCAGCCTTGTGCACTTGGCCGAGATGCACGGCCAATCCGCCTGCTGTATTCAATCGCCTTGGGCAAAACGGGCACTTGAAATGCCGTGCTTTTTGGTGCTGAATCAACACCTTTTCATCTTCAAACTCACGATCGCAGTACCAACACCAAGCATCCAACTCGGAGGCCCTTTTTTTCTTGGTCATCGTTGGCTGGCCGACCGTGGAGATCGTGTGCCGTGGCCCCTGAATTGATGGCGTGCCCAAAGTGCTATCACGTGCACTGAACCTGGTGATTTTCAAGACGAATTGGTTCATGCATACGAAAGCACATTTTGATTGGCCCGTATTTATTTTGCCGCAGAAGCTCAAGCAACTATATAATGGAGGGGTTTCGCGACACGCGCGTGGAATTCCTGCCCCACGCGTCTTGCGAAGAACGCCGCCAAAACGCGTCCGCCTGCAGCCTGTCTCGTCCCATCCGCTTTGGCAGACACATCTTAACCTGTGTGACTAATTCAACATGGAAGTGTCGCAAAGCACACAAAATCACGAACAGAACCGCGATGCCACGCAACCTACGAATGCAGCTACGGACACTGCAGCTCCACAAGAACGTGACTCCACGGACACGACCTCTGTAACCGAGAGCCATGCCACGGCTCCTGCAACGAATGCCGAGGCCAAGGATGCACAGCCTCAGTCAGAAACATCCGCTGCGTCAGCACCAACAGCTGCTCCGGCGCAGCCTACTGAGGCCACTCCGTCTAAAGAAGAGCAACCCACTGACGCGAAAATAACGGCGCCTACGAGCGAACAGCCTGCTCAGCCTGCTCAGCCTGCTCAGCCGGATCAACCCACTGACGCGAAAATAGAGGCGCCTACTAGCGAACAGCCTGCTCAGCCTTCTCAGTCGGAGCAGCCCAAGGATGCGGAACCAGAGAAAGGTGAGCCACAGGCTTCTCAGCAGTCTACAAGCGCCCCTGAAGAATCCAACCCCACCCCTGCTGCAGCACCGAGTAATGCACCGCAAGATGCCAACGTGAACCGCACAGACTCTGGCGCCCAGCCAGCGGATGACGGTCTCACTCATCAAGATATTGCCATGCCGCATGTAAAGTATGCCCAAAACACAATTCGATCGCTCAAGTCGCGACGTGAGGCTGGTGCGTTCCTCCAGCCTGTGGATCCCATTGCATTGCGGATTCCGCATTATACCCAGATTATCAAAGAGCCGATGGATCTTGGAACGATCGATCTAAAGTTGGCCCTAACATCACACCGCATCAAAGTGGCCACCTCTACGAACAGTTCACAAACACGCATGACAGATAAATTGAAGCATGCGATTGACTCAAAGCGTGTTGATCCTGAGAAGGACTATTACACCACAGTAGATCAGTTTGAGCGTGATGTATTTCGCGTATTCAACAACTGCGTGCGCTTCAATGGCGCTGAGCATATCTTTTCTAAGAACGCAGAGGTGCTTCGATCCGTCTTTGAGAAACAGCGTAAAGGTCTTGCGACGGCGGTGGCCGTGGCAGAGGAGCAAAATTCTCCTGAGGCTCGGGCTCGTCGCAACTCTTCAGCTCTTCCTACGATCCGCCGCTCTGCCACGGGTGGCCGACCTAAGCGCGAGATCCATCCACCGCCGTCGCGCGATTTGCCATGGACAGAAGAGTATATGAATCCTGCATCAAAGCGCGCGGTTGCGGCTCGCTTGGGAAGGAGTATGGAAAATATCTCGCAGCGTGAACAATCGTACTGGGCCAAGGTCATTAGTGACGAGCTCAAGTTTTGCTATCGTGTCATTGACGACTTACTCAAACCGGCACACCAGGATGTCGCTTGGGTGTTTTATGACCTGCCGGCCAAAGATTTTGATTGGGCGCCGGCGTACTATTCCATCATTAAAAAGCCTATCGCCCTGATTCCGATACAACGCAAGCTCAAGAGTGGCGGCCACCCGGACTTGGCGGCCTTTGATGCAGATATGCAACTCATGTTCCGCAATTGCTTTACCTTCAACCCCCCCGACTCGGACGTATACATTATGGGCGCAACCCTGAAGGATGTATACGAAGCCAAGATGCAAAAGAAGCCTGTCCCACCTCCCTTCCCTGCTGATGACGATGATGAGGATGAAGACGATGATGAGGACGACGACGACGACGATGAGGATGACGACGATGCGAATGCAGTGCTTGTGCAGCAACTGCAAAAGCAGATCGGTGAGCTGGAAAGCACGCTTGAAACGCTGGAGAACGGCAAAAACAAAAACCCGCTTTTGATTACGAGCACGCGCGTTGCGCTCAACTCGGTCCAGGCTGCGTTGGCTGGTGCCATGAGCGTGACGGGCATGTCGAAGCGCAAGAACAAGAAGCGCAGCGCCTCGTCTCTCGACAAGAAGAGCAAGGCGGGTGATAAGAAACGCAAGAGTCCTGCAGCCAAGAAGCCACGCACGAGTGGCTCCTCGCCCACATCCCGGAAACGAGGTGCCGGTGCCGGGTCTGATGAGGACGATGTGCGCACTGTGACGTTTGACCAGAAGGAGGAGCTGGCTGCTAAAATCACAGAGCTATCTGACGAGCGCCTGGAGGGTGCAATCCGCATCATCAATGAGGACAAGCCGCCGGGTGCGCAGGGCGCAGAAGATGAAGAAATTGAGCTGGATATTGATGAGCTGTCGCCCCAGACGCTGTACAAGCTATACAAGTATGTCGTTCGTCCCAAGAAAAAGAGCGCCTCTTCCACTGATATCGGTCCGAATGGCAAACCCGTGCCAGCCAGTGCGCCTATCGATGGACGTAAGCGTGGCACGGGTGGCTTGAAGAAAAAGAACTTGGACGAGGACGAAGAAGCTGCGCGTATTGCGCGCCTGCAGCAGCAGTTGCAGCAGTTCAACGATGTGTCGGCCGGCGCTGCATCGACGCCCGCTGCGTCAGGCACATCTGATGCCCACACTGCTGGAGCTGATACGGCCACTAAGCACGATGATCTTGTGGCATCTGAGTCATCGTCGAACGAGGACGAGAGTGAGAGCGAGAGTGAAAGCGATATGGACTAGGTTCCCGTAGCTATATGGACATTAATCGCACGTGGAACGAACAGACTGGGGGGTATTCCGCGTCTGCCTGGACAGAGCATGGTATACCGAGCCGCTCAAGGGCGCCGAGCAGGAGCCCTGATGCGAAGGAGAGTTGCATCGAGACGTAGACATGGGCTGCATCGGGCTGTCCGATGGCCAAGAGTGCACGAAAGGCTTGGTCTTGAAGCACAAACACGCCGCGGTGGTTCGTGCGCAAATTATCGATTTGCTTGTTCCACACAACACTCCAAAGCTCTTTGCACACGAATTTGACGCGGTCTAATGTGTCAGGCAACCGCGGCTTGTCGCGCAAGAGTATCTCGGTCAAATTGGCACCCACATGTCGGCCCAGCGACTCCATGCGCCCAGCAGCCATATCTGCCTCATCTGATGCCGACAGTCGGGGCGGGACATGCGAGCCAGGGTCCTGCACCTCCAAGAGCGCTACGACATCATTGGCCTGCCGCGCCTTGCGTGCGGCGCTGGTCTGCAGTGTGAGCGCTGCCTCCATCATAAAAAGGTCCATGCAATTCCGATCAATCATATGAGGCCGAATGTCTGACAGAGCACATGCCGTAGCATTCGCGCGCCATGTACCCACGTCTTCCCGCTCGTCGCGCGTGCTGACTCGCGGCGGATCAAACTCCATGCTCGTCGTCCACCACCAGCAGCATCTCCACACCCCCTCGAGGTCTCGCCGTTCCCCACGTGACACTTCACACGGCCAAGGTCGCCAGACCATCCACGCCTTGTGGCGCTACTCCACTTTTTCCTGTGGTATTGGACGTCATGAGCGAGGCAAGCGCGGTAGTTGAGCTTCTACCGCGCATTGCTACGATTCCGACACGTGGTAATGCGGATACATACCGCATGACCCCGGAACGTGCGCGGGAGGTGCGTGAGCGCCTGTGCCACGAGCTACTGTCGGTCGTGCCAGTGTCGTCCTTGTTCCCGGCGTCGGTCGTGCCAGGTATGCACGAGGCGTACGCGCTGCTAGACAAGTATGACTGGCATATTAGCCAGGCGCAGCAACGCGCAGACGCCCTAGCAAACATGCAGGACAACGCCTCGGAGCCTCTGCAGCCGGAATATTCAAAAAACCGCCGCGGCATGGCCTGCGGTCACGTATTCCGCAAGGGTGAGCCCATCTTCCGGTGCCATGACTGCTCGTATGATGACACATGTGTACAGTGTGCTATGTGCTATCGGCATTCGATCCACGCTCTCGAGAATCACGACGTGGTGTTTTCGGTCGCCGACGACGGCGACGCTTGCTGTGATTGTGGTGACGATGAGGCATGGAATGCCGACTTGGGATGCGAATTTCACAGTCTACATCCATGGAATGAAAGGGGTCAGGAAGCTTCCACAGAGTCGAACAATGCCTCATCGGAGCAGACGCTCGACGACATCATGGCCGCTGTACCCGACAGTGTTCGGCACGCGCTCAGCGACTTTTGTGCGATGCTCATGGCGTTCCTACTCGAGACACTGCTCCACGCACCTAAGCAAACCCAGATTGTGATAGGGCCGGATGTTGTGGACAGCATTAAGCGGCAGCCCACGTACGAATCCGCCTTCCCAGCGAAAGGCAAGGCGCGGCTGGACGGTGATGACGGGCGGGAGTCACCGCCTTTGTTTGTCGCGTTGCTCTGGAATGACGAGAAACACAGTTTCAATGAGGTGTCCGACAAAATTCTTGAGGTCTGCTCGTCCCTGACGCCCAAAGATGCGCGGCACTTTGCTGAAATGGTCGATCGACAGGGACGACAAGTCGTGTCTATGTCGGAAGACGTGCGTCGACTCGTTATTATGGCACGGCGTATCGGTGTGATCTACCTGCTGGTTACGGTGCAGCATGCGTTCGACTATTTCGTCGAAGAAGTGGCTGGGTGTGTATTGTCGTTCATCGCAGAATTGGCAAGCGCGTCATTGTACAACACATCGGGCCCGTCGCCCAACGGCCGCGCGATCAAGGCACTCATCACATCCACATTCATGCGCCCATGGCATGTGGCCGAGTGGGCCGAGGCCCCGACAACGATGCGCCGCGATCTTTTTGACCCGTCGCATCTTTGCATGCTCGATACGCTACTGCTTCTCGATACCAAAATGTGGAAAGGCGCACGACTTCAAATGCGTCACCTTATTCTCGACTTGCTGGCGTGTCGTGAGGCGAAGCGCCAAATTGCTCTGCAGTTTTCGGTCGTGTATCCGCGCCTGATCGAGACGTTCATCTTGCACGACCGTGAGCCGGAGCACTCCGTGTACCACATGGCTGTACAGCTTTTCAGTGTACCGAGTATTGCCTCTCAGCTCGTGATAGAGCGCCGCATACTTGTCGCGCAGCTGTACATTCTCCAAGCGCTCTTTGCGACCGACAATGACTCGCGCATTACGTCGCTCGTGCTACCATCGCCGCCTCCATCGCACGGCCAGGCCAATCCAGATACCGCTTTGCTGCGCCAGCAGAAATGCTACCATATCTTCTACGATATCCGATACCTCCTGAGTGCTCAGGCTGTGCAGCTCGACATTGTGAAGCATGCCGAGACGTACATGGGCATGTGGCTCGAATTTTTCGCCATGTTCCACGGCATCGCTCCCGAAACACGAGCGGTGCATGCCCATGTCGAGTTTGAGAGCGAGATGTGGATCCAAGTATTCCATATCAATTCGCACCTTGGCCGTATTGCCAAGCTGTTGGGCGAGGCGCTTGCTTCGGCCTCGGAGGCACGTCTGTGTGAGATCTTGGCCTTTATCGGCACTACGATGCTGCGGCACATGGCGCGTCTGAGTGCGCTGAATCCCCAGGTGCACGCGGTCAATGACATGCATGTCGTGACGTATGGTGGGTGCCAGGAGCTTGTCCATGCATACGACGTGGCATCGCAGCCTGTCAGTTTCCACCACCCCATGCACTGGCTCCTCGCCGAGGCCATGAAACACATGCACATGCTAACGGAGGCGCATCCATTGCGTGATGCACTCAGTGAAGACGACATGCTCAGACTCGTGGAACACCCTGTGCGTGTGGCCGTCAAGCTGGCTCAGATTCGCTGCAATGTTTGGGTCCGTAACGGATTTGCAATCCGGTCGCAAGCATACCACTATCGCGACTCGATGTGGATGCGCGACATCATGTACGACCAGGATCTGTTCCTCCAGCAGTGTGGCCTCGCCCTCATCTCGCCCGAGCGCTTTCTCCTCACGCTCCTGGATCGCTTCCAATTGCTTCACTTTTTGTCTGAAGAGTCCGAGGATCACCCCGTGTATGATCCGCACCAGCTGGTCTTTATGGCCGAAGAACTGTTTCTTCTCTTGACGGTGCTCTTGAACGAGATCAGCGTCCCAGCGCGTTGGCCCATCGAGGCACAGGTTCGCCACGAGCTCATCCACTACCTGGCTCTTGGCCCGTGCACGTATTCGGACCTGACGAAGCAAATTCCCGAACGCTTGACGGACCACGGCTGCTTTGATCGCGAGCTGGCTCATGTGGCGCTCTTTCGCAAGCCTGATGGAAGTGCAGATCACGGACTGTATGAGCTTCGCTCTGCCTTCCTCGCCGACGTGCAACCGTTCTTCCACCATTACTCCCGCAATCAGCGCGAGCAAGCTGAAGAGATGCTGGCTGAAAAGAGGAAGCAGGGCTGCACGCTGCCACTATACCCACCAAGTCAGTTGCATGTGTTGGCCAACACGCCTTTCCGTACATTGGCCGATGTGTTTACGTGCGGCGTGCTGGTGGACATGCTGTTCCATGCTCTGCACTATGCCTCGTCCAAGCCTGAGCCACCGGACACGCTTATGAATGTCGTTCTACACCTCGTGGCGCAGGGTCTTGAAGAGAAGGGCGAAGTATTCGTTGATGCGCTCCGATCTCCGAGACGTCAGGTCGATGACCAGAATGACGCGTCGCTACTCTCATTGCTGCTCGGCATCTCCGAAAAGACACAGACCGCCGCGTACAAACCAAAAATCACGCACATACTCGAAAAAGCAGCGATTTGGGCGCCTGAAGCTGCTGAACTCATGAACCACGTGAAAAAGCCCACAGAAGCCGCCTCGACTGATCGAGATGCGCGCCGTAAAGCCGCTCGCGCGCGTCAGGAAGTGATCCTGCAAAAGTTTTCCGCACAGCAACAGAGTCTTCTTGCCAATCTCGAAGAGGAGCTCGGCTCAGATGACGAAGTCGATGAGGAGAACAGTTTCGGCACGTGCATCTTATGCCAGGAGCATCTGGATCACACCAAGACTTTTGGCACGCTCGTGCATGTTCAGACAAGCCGACTTCTTCGCACGTCGGTCCCCCGCGACGCGGCTGCGCTCAGTGACGTGCTTGCGACGCCTCTCAACCTCGATCGACTGGCCGAAGGCGTCCATGACCAGCGCATGCGCGGTCGCTACGAGCGCATGGATCAGCAGCGTGGACCGTTGCAGCTCGGATACCCTGCCGAGGCGCACGAGACGGGCCTGGTGGCTGTGTCGTGTGGCCACAGCATGCACGTCGCCTGCTTCCACACGTACTTGCAAAGCACAGAGCAGCGTCATGCAATGCAAGTGGCGCGGAATCACCCAGAAGACCTCTCGCGCTTTGAGTATGTGTGCCCTCTGTGCAAGTCGCTCGGCAACATGCTTCTCCCGCAGCCTGGGGTCAGTGGCCTGAGCTCAAGCGCCGACTTTCATGCTGATGGCGCACGATTCGGCAGCATCACACCATCTGAGACCCCCTTATCTGAGTGGGTGCGCACCGCGAACATTGCCATTCTCAAGGACACACCGGCCGATACGACCGTCTACTCTGACTACCAGGATATGACCCACGGCTCGGGGTGTTTCTTGCCGTGGCTCGTGATGGGCTCGCTGCAGCCGCACAATCCAGACCTCGGCGTCGATTTTTATGCTGCGGACGAGTGCCATATGCTTCAGCGCTACGTGAATGTCGTGCAGCTCCTTGCGTCCGAAACCGTCGAGCCTCGTATGCAAGATCGCTCTGCCACGGTCCTCGATGCCCTCGGCCCTTCCCATGCTGCATTGTACGTGCCCGATTCACTCGTCGCCTACACACTCGCTCAGCTGGAGATTTCACAACGTGGAACGCCTCAAAGTGTCGCGCACAGTCTGTCCCCGACGCAAGTATGTCTGGTCCAAATGCTACTCGAGTCATTGGGCGCGACGGCCAAACTGAGTACGGCGGGTCATGAAGAGGGTAGTGGTGTCAGTTCTCTGCGCCATGCATTGTACAAGCGCCTCTTGCCGCACTGGGCGAGCGAGCCATCCGTGCGTCGACCTCTCCTCCTTCGCAATCTGCTTGGTGTGCTCGTCGAAGCAGCTGTGCTGGTGCCAGACGAGCTACGTCAAATCACGGCGCTGCTATATTATGCCCACCTAGTGCAGTGTGTCTTTGGCCTCGCACAACCCATGATGACCTCGGCCAAAAGTGCGTGCAAATCGAGTAAACAGGATCTGGATGCGGCGTTGCGCATCTTCCCCCACGCTCGATGGCTCGTCACTAGTATCGTGAGTCTCGTTGGCTACGTCCGCGGCAACATGACGTTAGGCTTTGACCACCTTAGCGATGCAGAGCTCGCCAAGGCACTGTGCATGTATACACTGCCGTTCCTTCGCCGTGCCGCAATGCTGCTGCGTGTCGTTTTAGGCGAACATGCCGTGACAAGTGTGGATACCGCCACAGAATACGAGTCGCTCCTTGCGTCTCTGCACATCCCTTCGCCTGCCGAAGCGTTGCCTGGGCACACACAAACCAATGAGCTCCTTACCATGTTGATGGAGGGCTGGACGAAGCATGCCTTCACAGAATTGGCGCCCCTGTTCCGACCGCTGCCGATCCAGCCAACGCCTTCCAGCACCGTCTGCAATCTACTGCTCGAGCACCCACACATCTACGAGCTACTGCCGTTGCCGAATGACCTGACCTTCTTGCTCCAGCAGACGCATGAGTGCAAGTGTCGACGATGCGGTACACTCCCTCCGACTTTTTCGCTATGTCTGTTCTGTGGTGAAGTTTTGTGCGAGCAGTCGTACTGCTGTAGCGACCCAGAAGATGAGTCGCATGGCGAGTGTCATCAGCACATGGAACACTGCGGCGGCCGAGTCGGTCTGCACTTCCGCGTCAGCAGCAATATGGTCGTCATCTTGTACCAAGACAATGGCACGTTCTCGTCATCGCCCTATTTGAATTCCCACGGCGAAGTCGACAGATATCTTCTCAAGTCGCGTCCACAGCGCTTGCATCCCCAGCGCTACGATGAGCTCCGGAAGCAGTGGCTCACACACGGACTTGCCAATGTTGTGACGCGACGCATTGAATCCACCATGGATCCTGGTGGATGGATCACCTTTTGATAGCGCACAACTCATGCTAGACCAAATCCTTCTGCGCCTTCCTTCATGGCCAGAAGCAATTGACTACGCAGCTTTTCGTACGATTCGTACGCTGGCAAATCGAGTTGGTTAAAGCATGTGTGCGCCGCTGGTAAGCGGTCCTCGCCGTAGGCACGGTGGATATTGAAGCGCTGTGTGCCATTCACCCCTTGCAGGTGAGCGAATCCTTCAAGCGGCACTTTAGATGTACCCGTGATAAACTGCAACAGCTTGGCCTTCTCGGTTTGGTCGAACGAACGTACAGCGCGCCACCACCATTGAATCATAGGATCACTCGACTTGTAGCCACGAAGGTCTGTGTTGTTTTTCCATTCGTCCACGTCAATGTCAGGCAAACCAGAAATCAAAAGCTCTAGCTCCCGCTCACTAAAGAGCTTGATGAGAGACGGTGGAATGATTTCGTGGAAGCCTGCGAGGAATGCATCGATTTGCGAGCGAATCGAATTGGTCAAATTCTGCTCCGTCACGAGACGCACGTACTCGTGCTTGTTTGACTCGGTCACCTGGATCGACGAGCCCCCTGGCTTGAGTTCAATGATGCGTGTCTCACCAAACACATCCTCCTCAACCGCGAAAGTCAGGTCGAGCACATCTGTAATATCATTGTTCAACATCCACTCGATACTGTTATAGTATTCAGGATCCACAGCCTCCAAATCCCTGTAGTCGACTTTGCGTCCCAGGATGTGTTTGTAAAAGCTGCGTGTAAAGTACGCATCCAAAAGCCGGCCATCGTAAATGGCCTTGCCGATCACACGCCCAATAAACTTGAAAAAGGCCAGATGCATGTCGTTGACAGAACTCATCTTATTCGGCTGGTATGTCGTGCAGTCGGCTGCACAAGGCTGGAACAAGGCATAGTCCGGATTGAACATCTCTCTCGAAAGTACTTGAAACCATTCGCGCGTCACACCACCTGCGTCCACGCCATCTTCGTTATGAAATCGCACATTTAGTTTGCCATGCTTGATTTCCGGACCTGACTTGCGGTTAAAGTACTGGAAACTGTCGTAAAACACATGCTGTCGCCGAACAGTTAAAGAGAGAGGGGTATAATGCTCGCGACGACCTTTGTGTAGTTGTTGAGAGAAGTAGTTGCGCTTGTTGTCAAAGTCCAGTACCTTGGGGTTACGGACAAGGAGAGAGAAGGAACCGGACATGAGCGCGGGATTTTGGCGTACCATGAGATTGAGAATTTTGCGATGCTTTTCGGTAAAAGATAAAAAGTCACTCTCCATCTGGGCACGTCGGGTACCTGGTTCTGACGTCACGCACTCCAAAGGTTCATCTTCGGGAGACCGCGTGCCCATGACGTGTTGTGACACAACCATCAAGCTTTCAATACTAGGAAGGAGCACTTGAGCAGATGCAGGATCAGATTGTAACCGGGAAAGTGCTTCGCTCAAACGCTTCCAAAGCATCTCCAGGTCAAAACTTTCATATACGCGCGACAGTTTCGCTTCCATTTCACGCTTCTTCTCAGAGTCCTCTTGCTTCTCTTCTTGAGTTTCGCCATGTTCCTGTGCGTTCCAAGGTCCAAAGCCGGCTCGGTTGCGTGTCAAGGTTAAGCCATTGGCGTTTGGCAGAAGCAAAGTGAATGGATTGGGCCCGTAGTTTTGGAGCTGTGAGAGCATTTGCGCAAGGCCATCCGATGAGCCGCCAATATCAGGCAATCCAGATGACGGATTTCGCTCCCTGTTGGTTAATCCCGCTGAGCTACCTCCGTGCCACTTACTCTGTCATGTCTGATGGCGACCGTATCGACTCGCAAGCGTACGCCATCCTGGCTGCGGCTATGTAAGCCAACTCTCTAAGCATGACTAATCTTCGCACGACCCCGGTATGGGCCAGCAACTGGCGGAGTGCTTGCCGGGGAGTGGCGGCCCCACAGTTGTCAGTTTCTTGCCACCGAACCAACAACACCTTATTATGCCTCTCTTTGTGCTCTCGCCTGCCTCTCTTGTCCATTCGGCTATTTTCGCGGGATACTACTCGTACCTCTCTATGAACACGGCTATCCGTCGCAATACAGCCGGCAAGGACCACACTGCTCTTTCGGAGAAGGACGATGCCGTGTACCGTGCGTCGCGTGTGCATGGCAACTTCGCTGAGTACACGCCATTCACGATCACTCTCTTGTTCCTTGCTGAGCTCAACGGTGCACCAACTGCCTGGGTCCATGCGGCTTACTCGACGCTCTTTGTGGCTCGTGTAGCTCACAGCTTCGCTTTGACTCGCCCCCACACCAAGTATTCGAAGCTGATTCGTGCCTTTGGCTTCTTTGGCACGCTTGCTGTGATCCTTGGTGCTGGCTTGTACAACTTGGGCCTTGGCTACGAGCCGCTCAAGTCCTTCCTGGGCATTCAGTAAAGCCTTAGGGAAACGAATATCTAGCCAACGTAGCACAATCCTATTGAGTCAAACTACCGAGCTAGAACATCGTAGAGAGCTTGCCGCTCATCTCGGGATCTGGTTCAACCACAGTATGACCACCCTGGGCCTTTTGGCCCCAGTTCTTTCCAAACGTAAATCCAACCCACATGGCTCGACCGCCATCCGACATGCCATTCTTGGCATCCATCGCCTCGACGTGTCGCTGCTTTTCCTGGACCTCCTTGTATTTAGCCATATCTGCTGGATCGTCGAAGTTGTCGAAGTATCCCGTATCCAGCTCATGTTCGAGGTGGGGAATAAATGGTGCCTTGACTTGACGCATCCGCATTAAATCAACGTAGCGGAAAAATGGGTGGGCCTGGACTTCAGAGAGCGAATGATAGCGCCGCTCTGGCGTGTTGATCAGGCGCAAAATCATGTCCCATGCCACATCGGATAAGTTGAACTGCAGATCTTCGGGTTTCTCATACACTGGTCGTTGCAGCGCTTTGGTCCAATTCTTCAGATTTGTCCAAGTCTCGTCGGGATGAGCACCGCTGAACGGTGGGAAGCCACAAAGGAATTCGTACAAAATGCACCCTAGACTCCAGTAGTCCACACTCACGCCATACTCACGCCCGCGCAACACTTCGGGAGCCATGTAATCTGGTGAACCTACCACTGAGTCGGCGTAGCGGACATTCTGTGCGCGCATGTTCTTGTAAAGAGAACTGCGCTCAGCGGGTGTGCGGTATATCACATCTGTGTCTTTCACTTGGTCAAGACGCCGTTTCATCGAATCAATGCGTCCCGGGTTTATCGCACCGGCGGCGAGACCAAAGTCTGTCAACTTGATATGACCGGTGGCATCAATCAAAAAGTTTTCGGGTTTCAGGTCGCGGTGGATGTAGCCCAGCTTGTGCAGCTCGTTGACAGACACAAACATCTCAGATATGTAGAAACGCGCATGCTCTTCGCGCAAGACGCCACTGTTGTTGAGCAACGTACGAAAATCACCGCCCGGCACGTATTCCATAGCTAAGTACACATGTGTTGCATCCTGGAATGCGTACAGCAAGTGCACGAGCCAAGGCGACTTGGATGCCGTCAAAATGTCGCGCTCAGTCAGCACATGTCGCACTTCATCCATCTTGATTAAAACACGCTTGCGCAGCCGCTTGAGAGCACAGAGCTCACCCGTGTCGCGTTTGCGAGCAAGGAATACTTCACCATAACCACCTTGACCCACTTGCGTCACGATATGGAACTGCTGCAGACGAAGCTTTGTTCGACGTTTGTGCAGCAGCTCGCGCTCATAGGCCATGAGTTTCGCCCGTTCCTTCTGGTACTCAGATGAGCCGGGCAAAATGCGTTGTTGAGCTGGTTTCCCAATAGATATGTTCTGAAGCGATTCGGAAAGCTGGTCTGCAGTGCAGGACACAGACGGTGTGGGTGAGCACCCGCGCTTCTTCATTGACTGCTCGAATTGAGCAAGACGAGCACGGCGATCTGACAGGTAACGCAAAGAGTCAAAATAGTGGTTTAAAAAGTACATCTGAGCCAGTGTAGCCTTGCGCTGCACCTCGGGCAGTTGTACAATATCCTTTTCCCATGCCTGCAAGGTGTCTGCTGGATGCAAGCTGCGAACCGGCGTGCGAGTCATGGCTGCAACAGGAGGAACGCCCGTGACATCGGAGCGCATCGGCCTAGATGGTGAATTGGCCGATGTATGAGTCTGCAGATGGCGCTGGAGCGGCTGCTGCGGTGAGGCGGTGGTAGGAGGCGCGACATCTACGCCCACATGTGGCACCGCGGGCTTGATGTAGGTGGCAGCTGTTGGCACACCAGTTTGCGCTACGCGCGCACTTTGCGGCGAATTTTCTTTTGTGTATTCAGAGAATACGTGGTGCATACGGCCCCGCAGCTAGCCCTGCAACAAAGGGCGGACAGAGTCAAGTGTCCCTTGCCGTGGGTGTAGGCTGTGTGTTTTGTGTCACTTGGCTCTCACAGCGGCGTCTACACACGTGCCCACGCGTCACTCACGTGATAGAGGCAACAAGGCACACGCCGCGAACCGCCCATGCGTTGCGTGCGCGTTGACGGACGATGCAGGCCGAGGAGGCCGCTGATAGTGCGCTGGACGCATCTGTGTCAGCCCCCTCGAATGTACTCGATTTTTCCAAGCTAGAAGCATCGATTCAATCGTTCACCCGCCGCTTTGATCAGTATGTCCAGTCGACTGTGGCAGCGTGTGACGAGGCACGTCTCAGCGCCGACGCACATCGAGCCGACCTACAGGAGCACATCAAGGCTCTTGAACGTGAGCGCGAAAATACGAAGCACGAACAGAAGGAGCTATGGGAGCAGGTGGCATCTGAGCGTGATGCTGATGGCAAACTCCGCACGAGTGTCCAAAACCTGGCGGCACAGCGTGAGGCATTGGTCCAGCGCACAGCCAGTATCCGGAACGAAGTGTCAGAAATTCGAGCACAAATGGAATCAAGAAAGGAGCAAAAGCAGATCCAGGTGCAGCGGCTGCGTGAGCAAGTTCGACGGAACGCGCCAGAGCTCGCGCAGCTCGAGTATCTGACAGGATGTTCTCTCACTCCCAGTGTCAAGAACGGGGTCGTTACTTTATCCTTCTCGCTCTTGTCAAGCACGCACCCTTCACGTACAGCATCCATTTCACTGGATGTATCCAAGGCGCAGTACAAAGTTCCTACATACGATTCGCTGCTGTCTGCCGCTACCGTCAAGGCGCTTGTGCAGGAGCTGAGCAAGTCGGGTGATTTGTACGCCTTTCTGAAGAATATTCGCCAAGCGCTGGTCGAAAGTTTGTTAATAGCAGATGCATAATGTGCTCATGTATAGTCTATCTTCATTATGCGTTGCTACTTGGTGAATCAGATCGGAGAGCGCGCCTAGCTCTTTCACTTGCTGCACGATCACGCTGTTCTTCGTGCTCCTGCGCCGAGACACCCGTGGCTGCGAGGTGTGCTGCCCGTGTATCGAAGCCATCGGAGAACATAGCGCGTGCATACAATGTATACTTAGCGATGCGTGCCTTGATATCTGACAGGCGCTCAAGCAGCATGAGGCCGTGGTTGAAGTATACATAGTTCCACCACGAGACGATATTGTTGCGGAGCCAACGCAGAGACATACCATGCTCGCGACGATATTGAGCAAGCTTTTCCTTATCGTTTTTGCGCGCAGCTAGCGCACAGTACCTTGCCGTGATAATAAAAGGGCGGGCCGAGCCGTGTGTCGTATGCAGATGCGCATCAAGGCCTCGGGTAAGGTCATTGATCTTGAGCACCATGAGCATGACACGCGGCACACGGCGGAGCAGCTCCATTACGTCCAGCAACAGACCTTCCTTCTCCAAGACCGTCTTGCGGATATGATCTTTCTCTTCATCAGACATGTTCGTGTCCGTGTCGAGATCCAGGAGAGACGACTTGCGTGGCCGGCCTTTCACGCCTGATGGATTGTTGTTATCGCTGCCCTCCAGACCCGAGCGACCCGTAATGGCACTCTCCAGTACCGGGTACAGATCATCGCCAATATTGCCAATCAGCTTGGCATATTTACGTCGCTCTTGTGTCACCTTGGGCGTTGTGCGAGAGAGAAGCGAGAGCCAAAAGCGCGCATAGTTGGCGCGCAGCTCCTCGTCGATGGCAAAGTACAAGCCATGGTCAAGCAACACAATCTCAAAATTCTCGCTGGAGCGCGAGCCCGGCTGGCGCGGGCGGATCAAGACATTACCGCCGTGTGGGTCAGCATGGAAAAACCCGTGCATGTACAGCATCTGGGCAAAAATGCGCGAGAGCTCCTGCGAGACGCGATTCCGGTCGATTTTGTGCTCTGCCAGGTACACAAGGTCATCGGGGCGGTGGCCATTCACAAATTCCATGGCCATTACGCGCTTGTGTACCCAAGGCACCTTGGGAAAGTACACACACGTCGACTTGTACTGAGCAAAGTCTTTCTGCGCCCGCAGAGAGTTGCCTGCTTCATGACGGAAATCCAGCTCCAGTGGCAGATTCTTGTTCATCTCGTCCGCGAGCCATTCAAAGGAGAACTGAGGGAACATGCGCTTCACCCACCGGACAAGAATGGTTACCATTCGCATATCAATATCTGAGAAGCGCTCCACGTTCGGGTGCAGCATCTTGACAGCAAGTACTTGACCCGTCTCGCGGTCACAGGCACGATGCACTTGAGCAAGAGAAGCCACACCAAGCGGCTTTTCATCCATCCACGAGAATGCTTCGTCAAATGTCTTGCCTGTCTCGTTGTGGAACATGATTTCAAGTTCAGGCAATGGCGTTGGCTCGTTCTGGTCTTGCAAGGGGCGCATAGTCGCTGTCCACTCAGGCGGAAGCAGGATGACAGATGAAAGGTGCTGTCCCAGCTTGATGTAGAGACCACCATTGGCCTGCAGTGCCTCGAGCAGACGCTGCGCCGACCGCAAATGGCATTCGCGCAAGCTCTCATTCTCCTCCTCCTTCGATGCATACTTTGCGTTGAGCGTGCGTCGATAATCTAGAACACAAAGAGCCACAGCCTTGATAATGATGGTGGAGCGCTTAAGCGCCAGCACCATAAATTGTGCAGTTTGTGAGGCATTGGAGTCTGACAAGCCCTTCTTGAGCTCCATGTACAGCGATTCAAGTGTTGACGGTGGCGATCTGTCCTTAGGCGATCCATCATCCGCTGACAGTGCATGACTGCCAAAGTATGCCGTACCAGCTAAGACAATGGCTGCGCCTAGCACGTACGAGGCAACGCGTGAGCTGCGATAAAAGGCGGCTTGCTGATTAGCCGCACGGTGTGGAAATGGCACGGCTGGCTCATCGAACATAATTGGTTCTGGGGCCTCTTTTGGTGGGTATCGTGGTGGGGCGAGCGGGGGCCTGTTAGGTGTCTTGCGGCGTTCCGATGCTTCATGACTAGCGAAGCGCACATGCATCCTGCCATGCGGCACCCACGTAGGCAGCGCATGCGAGTACTGTGCCACCCTCGCATTTGCCACAGCACGATGAATGCCTCCGGTCATGCACACGATGGGCCGCATCGTCTGTCGCGTTGGCGGTGCAAGACGCTTGCGGAGCGAATTGGACCCCTCGACCGGGAGCACCGAGACGTCGTCCGGGCGCTCCTCCATCGCTAATGCATCACGTGAATAGCGCTTGTGCGTGACCTAAGGCCTCCACTTAGATAGGCTCATTCGTGTGAAAGCAGCCACATGCTCTATCTTGTCTAAGGGGGACCTGGTGCCCATGCATGAATGGGAAAATCGACGGCGTGGACTGTTCACATTAGGACATGATGTAGAAGGTGAATATGTACCAGAGGTACCGGAGTACGCGGTCGATGATGGCTCCAGTGAACATGAGCTTCCGCATGATACTAGTGCGCGCAAAAAGACACCGCGTGAACGGAGTCGAAGCACTGCTGACCCAAAAATGTTTGTATACTACTTTCGGCGGCCGTCGCATCCGGCGCCTCCGCTGGCGGAGGCAATGAATGCGCACACAGCGATTCAAGGCACGTCGCCATTCTCGCTCGTGGCCAATGCCACTTCTATGCATCGGCACCATGATCACGACAGCAATTTCATCAAACGGGCCTACACGGGCATCCATGACATGCTAGAAGATTACGAGGTGCGTGATGCCAAAGAGGGTGCGCAATTCGAGTACCGCCTCGCCAGGACACGCAATGGCTTGCCTGAGAATGTCCAAGAAGCTGAGGATATCCGAGACAGCCATTTCAGCGACATTGAGACCCCATTGACACCCTGCAGCAAGCGACGCGGAAGCACCACATGCCCGGATCCAGATCCACCCGAGAAAGAAGGTGCCGCAGACCCTTTTCTCGTCACATTCGAGTCGACAAACTCGGTACATGATAACCCACGTACTTGGTCGTATCCGCAGCGTGTGGCTACGCTCGCGATGTATGCGTTTTTTTCTTTGTTGGGACCATACGCATCATCGATGGTGTCACCTGCGGCTAAAGTGATTGGCGAGAAGATGGATGTCCACAGCAAACTGGTACAGAACATGTTTGTCGGTTTGTTCATGCTGGCGTTTGTGGCTGGTCCGTTGTGCTCGGCACCTATTAGTGAGGCATATGGACGACGCATTGTTGTATTCACTGGCACGGTGTTCTTCATTATCTTCAATATTGGCTGTGCTGTGACGAATAAGCTCCGTGAAATGCTTGTATTACGATTCATCACCGGATTTTTTGGCAGTGCCGTACTTCCCATGGGAGGCGGTGCAGTCTCGGACTTGTTCGAACTTCACGAGCGTGGAACGGCGATGGCTTTGTATACAGCTGCGCCTGTGTTGGGTCCCACGATCGGCCCCCTGATCAGTGGCTGGATCATCCAGGGGTGGGGCGAGGACCGATGGCGCTGGGTGTTTTGGGTCGGCACGATTCTGGCAGGCCTTGTTTTTATGTGCGGCATAGTCTTTGCTCGTGAAACTTATGCTCCTTTTATTCTGTATCTCAAGGCACGCAGGCTGCGCAAGGAAACAGGCGACAAGCGATACCGTACTGTGTTTGAGAAGAAGTCAGAGACGGCCTGGCAGAAAGTCAAACGTATCTTGCTTCGTCCCGTCATCTTTCTCTTCACGGAGCCGCTGGTATTCTTACCCTCGCTGTACATGTCCATCATCTATGCGTGTTTTTATCTATGCATTGCATCCTTGCCGCGTGTGTACACCGAAAAATACCAAGAACGTATTGGCATCGCTGCCCTGCACAACCTGGCCCTGGCCATTGGTCTTATATGCATTGGTCAACTGGGCGGATGGTTTATTGATTACACGTACAAAAAACTCAGTGCCAAGCATGGTTGCAGACGACCTGAATTCAAACTGCCTCTTATGATGATCACTGTGTTTGTGTTGCCGGCAGGGATGCTACTATTCGGCTGGACAGCTCAATACGAGACACACTGGATCGCTCCTGATATTGGCCTTGTGGTCATCGGCGGTGGTGTCATCGGAAGCATGCTCCTCACACAAATGTACCTGGCGGACCTTATGACCATTTATGCCTCGTCTGCCATCAGTGCAGTGGCATCCATGCGCTCTCTCTTTGCCTTTCTCTTTCTCTTGTTTTCCAATGCCATGCTCGATCGCCTCGATGTCGGCTGGACGCTCTCAGTATTAGCGCTGATCGTCGCAGTCGTAGGTATACCCTCTCCCTTCCTGCTGTACAGATACGGCCCAGCTCTTCGCGCACGCAGCAACTATTGCGTCAAGGGATAGATCCCACTATGTCAGAACGCGCACATAGACTGCATGGTCTGTGCCTCTCCGCTATCGATGAAAGACGGGCATACCGGGTCGCCATCCAGTAGGACGGCACAAATGCCAAGTATCAGTCTCGGACCGATCATCTTGGTACGTGTTCTTTTGGTCCACGGATGCGTACACGGTAAACCCGTGTTCCTCGAGCGTCAGCACAAGCTGAAGAAGCAGCTGCCGAGCATGCATGGTGGTGGAGCCCTGTGCGAGCCAGTAGAACGAATTGAGCAGCAGTTCGGCCACACCTGGCGAGTACTCGTACATGGCGCGAGGTGCCCGAGCCACCGAAATCGAACGGTCGAGGGCCCAAGCGAGATCGGGCGGGGCGTCGATGAGGCGGATTTTGTTGTAGTTGGAGAACGCAATGCTGATCCATTCAGCAGGTGGCGGCGGTGGCGACTGATGCCGGAAGATGAAAGTGTCCTTGTCCCTTGCCTTTTTGCTAACATCCGTCGAAAAGATCATCACCCACCCTGCACTGTACAGCGTGGCGAGAAGATTGCGCACGAGGCGCCTAGCAAAGATACCTGATTCAGCCTTGCCGTCCCATGGACGCCCATGCAGCTTGAACTCGTAGGATCCAGCATAAAATCTCTCCCAAGCTATGCCACGAGGCCAGCTGTGTGCGATGGTGGTGCGTGCCGAGTTTGTGATTTCATCTGGAAAGCCCATGAAACGAATGCGATCGGCCTCATGGAGAGACAAGGATCCCATTCGCGACTGAAACGTGTATCCCGCCAGAGGTCCCTGACTCTCTGGTTCACTCGAGCCTCGTAGCCATTTCATGGTGGGGGATGTGGGTGGATGCAGCGATTTCTCCACGGTTCCCCGCCCCGTGATTTAGTCATGCCAAGGCGAAGCCCACCGATGGGACGGGTCCAGACCGGGGCCAAACCCCACATTGGCATCATGCCGTATCAGGGACTCGAACCCAAGTACTTCCAAGTATCTTGGCTTGCTGAGCATGTGCTCGGTGTTGGAATTCGGCGCTCGCCCGTGAATGCCTTTGACACTGCTACATGGACGGAGATGCACGCGATCTTTTCGCGCATTCGTGTGGACGGTGATGTTCGTGCCGTCGTGTTGTATGGCGAGGGCCGATGCTTTACGGCCGGACTCGATCTGCATGATCCTGCCATCATGGACGTGATACAATCTGGCGGCGACCCTGCGCGTCGGTCCATGGCGATTCGTGAGCTCATTGAACGCTTCCAGAACGCCATCTCGTCCATCGAACAGTGTGAGCGTCCTGTGATCGGCGTATCGCACAGTTATACGATCGGTCTTGGCGTCGACATTTTGAGCGCCGTCGACGTGCGCTACGCGTCAAAGGACGCGCGCTTCTCGATTCGTGAGGCGCGCATTGGCTTGGCCGCTGATATCGGCACGCTTCAGCGCTTTCCAAAGGTGGTAGGCAACGAGTCTTGGGCTCGCGAGCTGGCTTTGACGGCTCGTGATTTCGGTGCCGACGAGGCTCGTGCCATGGGCTTCCTGAGTCAGGTGTTTGCCACGCACGAAGAGGCCATGCTCAAAGCGGTCGAGACGGCCAAGCATATTGCGTCTCTCTCGCCTGTGGCGGTGGTGGGGACCAAGTTGGCCATGGTACACGCTCGTGACCACTCGGTCGACGAGGGATTGCGTTATATGCAATACTTGAATGGCGCTTTTCTTCAGACAGAGGACCTCGTCCAGTCTATCTCAGCTACAATGTCCAAGACGAAGCCCACGTTTGCCAAGCTGTGATTATGCAGGCTCTAGGAAATGCAGTTTCCAAGCCTCGTTCGATACTCTCGGCACGGCTTTGGGCGGTTCCTGCATATGCCGCCAGCGCCACACCGTTGCGAGCACGGCACTAGCTGCATCCGCCTGCGCGCCTGGCGCATGTGCGAGCTGTGTGACTTGCGACGCGAGTGCCTGCGCCATGTCGGCACGCTCCTGGACCTGGCGCGCGTGTCGCTCCGTGAGGTCAGCGACGGCCTTGTGCGCATGCACTTCAAGCGCAAGTAAGCGGTCTTGGAGTCGCTGCGCTGCGTTGCGATGCTTTTCACCCAGCGTTACAAGTAGGGGCAGCAGCCGCTTGGTGTCTTGCTGCAAAGTGCCAAGACGTGTATGAAGGAGTTTTTGCAGGGATTCATGGAGGTATCCCTCTTCGTAGATGCTGCCTTTCTTGCCTGTATTCTTTTTCTTTTCCTCTTTCTTGGCCTTGGCGCGCTGCCGCGACTTGGATCCAAGGGAAAGGGTCGACATGGACGGCGCGACACTCGTAGCGGTGGTGTACCGAGTGAACTGTGTGACTTGCGACATGTCGCTCATTACATCAATATTGTCCATGCCCGGTGCATCGTCGTCGACATAAAAGGCGGCTGGATCGTGTGTGCGCTTCGCGTCTAGCTCAAAGAGGCGTGCGACCTGCTTGGACAGTTGTTCTTCGATTTCGTCTGCCTCGTCGATCAACGAGCTTTGGGCCTCAAGAGTCGCCGGTGCCACATGCGTTTCCACCAGATCCCAGCGTGCGTGCACCGCGCATTCATACTGCGCATCGACAAATGCGTTTGCGCGGCACAGCAGGTCAATGGCCCGCTCCAAGTCGGGTATACGAAGTAGGACACGTGCGGCCTGCTCGTACTTGTGCTGCTCCTCGAGCTGATCAGCAAGTTCCCGCGTCAAGTGCAGTAGGGCCTGAGCCGACATGCGCTGTTCAAGTGCCAGCGTCAAGGCCCGCTGCCACTGATCTGCTTCTTTGTGTGCATTCAGGGCCTCGTCTATACGACCGGCCAGCTCGTACGCAGTCGCAGCTTCGGCTGGGCGTTGATGCGAACTGAGGTAGTCGGCGAAGCGGCCATATGCCTCAGCAAGCAATACGGGATCCTTGGCCCATGCCACGAGACCTTCGCGAAATAGCTTGTGCTGGACCATGTACGCCATGGCTGTTTCGGTGTGCTCGCCTCCAGCTTGGGCGAGCCAGGCTAGTGCCTTGGCATGACGACCCAAGTAATCGTCCATACAAAAGCGTTGGTACGCCAGCGGCTCCTTGGCACGCATCTCGCGCAGGAACGGCACGTACTCTCGCGGATCACGCGGAGACTGCTGGGCGATCAGCAGTGCCAGCTCAAAGTCGTACATGCCCAAGGCGACGTTGTACAGTTGATCGGCATTGACGAGGAAAATGATGTACTTACACGCCTCTTCTGCCAGAGCCATGTCCGTGCGCATGTATTTGAGCAGCACGCGCAGTCCACTTTCGTAGTCCGCAGGTACTTTGCGTACGTGCGCAGTGAGAATGGACGACAGATAGTACCGCTCATCTGCCGCCTGCATAGCCTCCAGGAACCGATCACAAATCTGATTCACCTTGGTATCGAGATGTTCCATAGGTGTACGAGTGCTCGGATCCCACGGGCGGTACAGCGACTGCGTCACGTCTTCGTTTCGCAAATTAGACAAGAGCAAGTTGATGTGGTCGACATGGTGGATTTGCGCCAAAATCGTCGGCACACGCTCCAAAAAGGCCACCGGACAGTGGTCGTGCAGCAAGTTGAGGTCGACACGGTGCGCGCGACTCACACGCAGAGCCTCACCAAACTCGAGGCGATCCAACCTGTCGCGAATCACATCGAGCACCATCGGCCGCGGGTACGTTGTCTCCAGATTGCCTCGCGGCATTTGCAAAACGAGCGACATGGCACTGGGCACAGCTGTCACAATACGACTAACCCGCTCGACACGGCGGCTTAGCTGCGAGACCTGCGGCGTGGTTGTGAGGCATGTGAGCGGCACAAACATGGCCTCGTGCGAGTGCGTGGTCCAAATCAGCAGATGGTCCGTGCATGTGAACGAGGTGGCATCTTTGGCCAGCACACGATGGGGTGCGAGGAGGCGACCATCAGATGTGAGGCCGATCGCCTGCCACGTACCCTCATGTTCCGCGGGGAGTATGTGCAAGGTCGGGCAGAAGGCCAGCAGTGGATCAAGTGGCGTGGGCTCGAGCGTCGGTGAAAATAGGGTGACATCACCGCGGTGATCGTGCAAGGCAAACAAGGTCGAGTTGGGCACAGAGACTAAGCGCCATGGGCCCTGACCATCGAGCAGCTGGTAGCAGGTCTCCGAGCCGCATTGAGTCCACATGGCCGTATTTTCGCCCTCCATGCACAGCACAGCCACACAAGGGACGCGGTCGCACAGCGTGACAGCCACTTGATACGCATGTGTCGCATCGGGGCGTGTATATGTCGCCACACGCTGAGGCGTCAGGGGCGCGCGTGGACGTGGATGTGCGGCGCCAAGGTGGCCGTACTCGACGCTCCATATGTGAACGCTCGCGTCAGGGTACAGGATCGCGACCATGTCGGTCGTTTGGTCCTCCACGGACTGTGTGGTCCATGCCACATGCACAGGGGTAGCTGGCGGTACATGCGGGACTGTGTGGTGCGGCGTATCGACGATCGCCACGGCACACATAGGAGGCGGTACATTTTGCAGGCGAAATGGCGTCAGGTAGAGCAGATGGCCGTCCACGACCGAGGCGCACGCGGCATCATGAGGCGGCATGCCACGGGAGCAGGCTGTCTCCAGGCACATGGTTCTTCTTTCGACGCGCGCATGCGACACGTACCATGTAAGGGGCTGCTCCGGGTGCCAGGTCATCGCATGCAGATGCTCGTACGTCGATTCGTGCTTCAAGTACCAATGGTAGTTACCAGTCGTCCACAGCTGCAGCACATGCTGGCCAGCGCGCTGCAAGAGCACTGCCAGGACGGAGCCATCCGCATTCCACGATACGAGGCGGATCTGGTGCTCGCATGACCAAGGGGGCAGTGGCTCTGCCGACACACTAGGGAGGTCGGGCACACTGCCATGTTCCTCGCGCAACGAGAACTCACCGTGACGGAGTCCATTGCGCTCGAAAAAGACCACGTCGTGCCGCCCGTGTCGACCTGGTGCCCATGGTCCGCCCATGCGCTGCGTCGTCGCGATCAAGTTGCCTGTGGGACGGCACGCAAGGACGTGAGAGATGCCACGCACGCTTCGATCTGACGTTGCACTCAGCGTGCCTGTGCGAGTGTACGTGCGAAGAATGCGGTGCACGGTATCATTGGACGGCTCGGCACTCGACGTGACGAAAAAGGCGCCGTCGCCACGCCATGAAATGCGGGGAAGGCCATCGTCCTCCGGCACAAGCGGTCCACGGGGATCGTTTTCCTCAGGCGCGTTCGCAGCAGCCACAGCGGCTTGCTTGCCCTCTGATCCGTGAAATTGCGTCGACTTGGAGCCCCAGCCGACGTTCACAGGCTGGTCATCACCGAACGCTTCGGTAGACAGCATAGTCTCGCTCACGACCTCGAATTCACGCGTCATCACAATGAGCCGCTTTTCACCACCTGTAATGAGCACTAGCACGTCTTCTTCGGGACTCCATGCAGCCGCCAAGATGCCCTGGTCCACAGAGCCCACCACCTCGGCAGGTGCACCGGCCTCTTCGTCCACAGGCATGAGCACGATATCACCACCGCTTCCAATCACACAGATAGCCGGCGTATGATTCACGCTCGATCCTCCATCGGCAAGGAGGCGGAAATCTGCCACGTCTGGTACATGAGACGCGGCTGACGCCACCTCCAGGACGGCGAGTTCTTCTGTGCCTGTCGGCGTGATATGAGCCAAGGTAAGCTGCGATACACTATCGCGTCTCTCTACCCGCATGACATACACAGAGTCATCTCCCTCGGTGTCTGCCACGACGCCGTGCCACGGCTTCGTTGGCGCATCGTACACTCGCCACGCGAGTGTCGATAGATTGCGCATGTGGAAGGGAGAGAAAAAAAAGTGGAGTCGCTAAGCCGAGCTACGGAGCTTGTCAAAGTTGGCCTGGGCCTGGAGCAGCGCCGCCTTTTCGGCCTCCAAATCATCCAGCCGCTTTTGCGTGTGGGCACGCACGTCTTCAGGTGTCTTGGACCAGTCAGGTTTTTGCGTCAGGGCAGTGGTGCGCTGCAGCTGCGTCTCGTTCAGCGTGAGCTTCTTGGCCAGCTTACTCAGCTCCTGATCAAAGTCGACCAGGCCGCTCACGAGCAGGTGTACCTGGATAGTCGAAGAGACACTGGCCACGACGCAGCCAGGCGGGACATCAGAAGCCGAGGGAACACACACAATCTTTTCACAGCCTTTAATGAGCGTGTGCATCACACTGCACTGGGACTCGAGCACCGCACGGTACTCGTTGTTCGGCACCTCGACAAATGCCTGGATCTGCGAGGTGAGACCGTAGTCAGCAGCGAGACCACGCACAGCGCGCACAGTCGCAAACACGTCGTCAAAGTACGCAGCCTCCTTACCAAAGTCATGGACCGCTTGCCATTCGGGGAAGCGGGCATGAGCGATTGTTTCGGCGGTCTCTTGCGGACGTTGCGGCAGGCGATGCCAGAGCTCCTCGGTGACAAAGGGCATGAAGGGGTGCAAGAGCTTGAGACCAGCATCCAGGCATGCATACAGCGTGTGCTGCGCCGACAGGCGCGCGCTTGGGTCGGCACCCGCATCCGTGATCGGCTTGATGGCCTCAATGTACACATCGCACAGGTCGTACAGCCAGAAGTTGTACACGCAGCTCGTGGCGCTCATGAACGAGCGCTGGAGCATGTCCTGGTTGAGCTGCTGCGCCGTCTGGTTCAAGCGGTACAGGATCCACTTCTCCACGAGGCTTTGCGGCACAAACTTGTCCTGGTCCGCAAGGCACAGAGGCTGGTAGCCATCCTGCAGCTTGAGGAGCGCAAACCGCGTAGCATTCCACAGCTTATTGCAGAACTTGCGGTAGCCTTCCACACGCATGATATCCAGGTTGATATCGCGGCCAGCAGCTGTGTAGGCACACAGCGTGAAGCGCAGCGCATCGGTGCCGCACTGCGGAATGCCGCGGGGATAGTCCTTCTTTTGACCCTGTGCGGCTTTGTTGATTTCTTTCTCGTCCAGGTTGCCTTCACGCAGGCGCTGATGAAGTCCCTCGAGCGAAATGCCCTCGATCACGTCGATCGGATCGATCACGTTGCCCAGCGACTTGCTCATCTTACGGCCGTGCGCATCGCGGACCATGGCATGGCAAAACACCTCCTTGAACGGCAATTGACCAGTGTGGTGCACACCGAGCATGATCATACGAGCCACCCAGAAGAACAAAATGTCCCAACCTGTCTCAAGCATGGATGTCGGGTAGTAGTGCTGCATGTCCTTGGCGTCCTTCTGCGGCCAGCCGAGCGTCGAGAAGGGCCACAGACCGGACGAGAACCACGTATCCAGCACATCTTCATCCTGCTTGAGTGTAAACGGCCGGCCCTGTGCCATCTCCGCCGCACGTTCCTCAGCCTGGGCCTGCGTACGGCCAACGACCCACCACTGGCCGTCTGCAGGGTCCTGCTCGACGCCCTCCATGTCGACAAAGTACGCCGGGACACGGTGGCCCCACCACAGCTGCCGACTCACGCACCAGTCCTGGATGTTTTCCATCCACCTGAAGAACTCGCGCTTGCTCTGCGGTGGCTCAATCACCATGTTGTCGCTCTGCACCTTTTCGACAGCGGCCTTGGCGAGCGGTTGGCAGTTGACCCACCACTGAGGCTTCATGACCGGTTCGATCACATCGCCGGAGCGCTCACACACAGGCACCACCATGGGGTTGTCCTTCGTCTCGACGTACAAGCCCTTGGCCTTGAGTGCTTCAACGACGGCGCGGCGCGCGCTAAACCGCTTCATACCCTGGAATTCGCCAGCATTCGCGTTCAGTGTGCCATCGTCGTTCAGGATATTGATGAACGGCAGGTTGTGGCGCTTGCCCACATCATAGTCGTTCGGGTCGTGTGCTGGCGTGATCTTGACGGCTCCCGTGCCGAACGCCATGTCAACGGCAATGGAGTCTGTCACCAAAGGCACCTGGCGCTCGGGAATGAACGGATGCTGCAGCATCTTGCCGTGCAAGTGCTTGTACCGCTCATCATCAGGGTGCACAGCCACGGCGGTATCACCGAGAATCGTCTCAGGACGCGTCGTGGCCACGACAATCTTTTCGTCGGAGCCGACCACGGGGTACACAAACGACACAATCACACCGAATTCGATGCGCTCGTTTGGTGGATAGCCAGGCACATTCATGAGGGTGCGACCGGGAAGGGTTTTCTGCACCACCTCGAGATTCGAGAGCGTCGTGTTCAGGTACACACACCAATTGACCAGGCGGTTCTCACGGTACAGAATGCCGTCTTCAAACAGCTTGCAAAAGTTTTCCGTGACAGCAGCGCTCCGAGACTCGTCCATGGTAAAGGCCTCGCGAGAAAAGTCGAAACTCGCACCGAGACGGCGCATCTGATTCGAGATGCGCGACTGGTACTGGTCTTTCCACTCGAACACCTTTTCCAAGAATGCCTCACGACCATAGTCGTAGCGGGACTTGCCCTCAGTCTTGGCCAGGCGCTTTTCCACCACCGTTTGCGTCGAAATACCAGCATGGTCAAAGCCGGGGACGTAGAGCGTGCGGTAGCCCTTCATGCGGTAGAAGCGGATCAGCGCGTCCTGAATAGAAATCGTAAGCGCGTGTCCGATATGCAGGAGACCCGTCACATTCGGTGGCGGCAATGGAATCACAAACGTCTTGGCAGGATCATACGGCTCATCGTCACGAGGAGTGAAAAAGCCACGCTTCTCCCACCAGGCGTACCACGACGACTCAACATGCAGCGGATTGTATCCATTCTCCATAGGCGAAGACAGGTCCTTCTTTTCGCCGGGCACCGTCGTATCGACCCACGCCGGCTCGTCTTTGGTCTCCTTCTTAGCCTTCTCCTTCTTGGCACCCGAGCCAGACGCAGGAGCGGGGCCCTTTTCCGCCTTGAGAGCATTCTTGGCAGAAGACTTGGCCTGCTTTTCAGCCAACTTGGCTGCCTTCTTCAGTGCCGACTTGGACGGGCCCTCAGCTGGTGGGTCGCCGCCCGCAGGGGGGGCTGGTGCGGCTGGCGGTTGTTCGGTGGGCTGGCTCATATGCAAGTATGCGGCAGGAATCAGCGGAATCAACCTATGTAGCGTATGCGGGCGTGCAAGAGAACTCTGAAAGCTTCGTGCACAGCACCTTATCAGCATGCACTGATCCCAGTGCGTCCGTCGTCGACTCGACGTCCACCTCTGGGAGGAGCACAAGGCCTTCTTCTGTCTCACGTGATGGGATCACGTGTATATGCTGCGACGCGTGGATGGTGCGCGGTCCAGCGGAGATGCACAGGTACAGGGGGGCCGACAATATGATACGCGCGTGGCGCCATGACATAGTACATAAGAGCTAAAAGCGCAAAAGCAGAATTATTTCTTTGAGGCAGAAGACTTTTTCGTGGTCTTCTTAGTAGTAGCAGCTTTTTTCGCTGGTGCCTTCTTGGCCGGTGTCTTCTTGGCGGTGGTTGTCTTGGCTGATGCTTTCTTAGCTGGTGTCTTCTTGGTCGTCGTCTTCGCTGGAGCCTTTTTGATGGCCGTCTTCTTGGCCGAGGCAGCCCTACTCGTCGAAGACTTGGTTTTCTTCGTAGAGCTGCTCGTGGGGGCGGCCTTCTTGGGGGCGGTGGTCTTCTTTGGCGCAGTCGACGTGCCCGCTGCGTGCTTGGCCTTGGCAGCCAACTTGACCTTACCGCTCACGCCCTTGGGAAGGAGAAACACACCCTTGTCCTTGCCGCGCACAATGGCACTGTTCAAGTGTGTGCTGAACAACGTCAAGGGAAGCTTGCCTGTGTCAGGATGCTTGGCAAGGATTACTTTTTTGAGCGTCGGGCGGCCGAGACCTGAGCGACCCTCTTCACCGTACGAGATGATAGCCTCGATGATCATGTCCTCATACGTCATGCTTGACGGCTTCCTCGAGCTGGTCGACTTCTTGGCCGGGGCCTTGGCCACTGTGGATTTGGCTTTGGTAGGTGCCATGTTAGAAAAGACGACGAGGCAATACAGGGATGGTGGACTGAAGCGAACGTGCCGATCTTGGAAAACCCGCTCGTGTTTGGGGCGCTTTCCTTTTCATAAAAGTGCTCACATTTGGCCCTGCATAAGCCGCGCGCGGAAAACCGCATTTTCCGTCCATGAATGCGCGTTGGACCCGATTTCATCAAGTCGCGTGTATGACCTAAGCAGGATGCCTGTCGCCTTGCATCGCGATCGACACGCTGGACAGGGCTGTTTCCTGCGCACAGTCTTAGTCCTATCATACTTGCATTGCTATCGTAGTACATCAAAATGCGGTACAGCACCTATCCACAGCAACCTGCGCACAGCCGGCATAGCACGGAAGGCTGGATGACATGGGATGGGGGCCTGGGCGACAGAGATCGGGCCTGATGCAACGAGATCCCGCCGATCGCCACTCATCGGGCGCGATAAAGTGGAGGTATCCTGCTCCACTATATCGCGCCTAGGGTGCACGGACGGCCAAGGCCAACGAATGCTGGCCGGCCGTGGCCACACTGGCAATGGCCCAAGCACCGGGTTCACCGGGCATGGGAACGGGTGTGGGTGTTGTCTTGCTTTGGTCGTCACCCCACGATTCAGCAGGTTGACCCATCGCCTCGTCCGATGTCGTTCCCCACGAGTAGAGCACACCACTCGCAGCCAAGGCAAAGGTGAAGCGCATGCCAGCCGCAATGCCAATGATCGGGACATGCTCTAGTGAGTCTGTTTGTATAGGCACATGCACGGGCGCACGCATGAGGACAGGGCCTTCCTCGCCCTGGGATGCCAATGCCACGTGAGGCAGACCCAGCTTGCCCTCGTCGCTGTCGCCACACATCCATACATGACCGTTCGACAAAAGGAATGCCGTGTGGAACTCGCCTCCATCCACCTGGACGACGCGCGCACCGTCCAGGCGCGTTGGATCCAAGGCCTTCACGCGCGTGGGGCGCGTCACCTTTTCCTTCTTAAGGCCCGTGCCTGTCTGGCCGCGGGTGTTCAGACCCCACGCAAAGACGCGTCCTTCTGCATCCACAGCGAAGCTCGAGTTCATGCCGCACGCCACATGCACGATATTCCGCAGCTCGGGAATCAGTTCTGGCGTGAGCAGCATACTCGCTGGCGGGTCACGCTTCGTGAAGCGGGCACGGATGTGGTAAGGATTCGCGAAGCGGCCGAGCTGAGACATGCTGTTCAGGCCCCAGGAGTAAACGCGACCATCGAGCGTGAGAGCGAGCACATGGTTTTCGCCGCAGGCCAACTGGGCGAACCGCACGTCTTCCAACGCAGGAATGGGCAGCGGTGACCACTGCTCACGAGGGGCACCATCAGCGTCCGTATCGGCGAAGCAGACTTTGCCTTCGCCGTCCTTAAAGTGGCCCCAAGCAACGAGACGGCCATCGGCATCTAGAGCCAGACTGCAGCCGTCCGATGCAGCAGCACGCGTCGCCCGGAAGCGATGCACTTTACCGTCATCACCGGGGGCCGTATCCTTGCCTGTGGGCGAAATGCCGTCGACCGGCCGCAGCACATAGTACACGTCATCTTCCGACTCGTTCGATCCTTCGCGGTGCTTGCGTCCCAATGTGCCGTGATCGTCGCTGCCACATGACAGGATGCGACCGTGAGCATCGATCAGCAGCGTATGCATACCACCGGCGACGATCATCTCGGCACCGCCCGTGCCCAATTGGCCGGCATCCGTTTGCACGGATATGTCCTTGTTGCCAAAGGGCTTGGGCTTGGTGAGCTTGTTGATATTGTCATCGTCAGGGCCACCGAGGGACAGTTGACCGGCTTCGCCTGTGCCCCACACGAATAGCTTTCGTGGAACGACGCTATCGCTGGACGCCTCTGTCTCTGTACGCGTCGCATAGACGGCCTGCATCGTCGCTGTGCCAGCCGTGTGAGACGACAGGTCAGCAGCGTGCAAGGCCCGAATGGGAGCCGGCGGCCTATTCAGAGTCGATGTTCGCACACGCTTGACACGCGGTGCATCCTCTTCATCTACAGCGCGCTTGCGTTGCGTCGCATTCTTGCGGACAGCAGCTTTGGGCGGCATGGTAGTGCAACGTCACTAGGGCACGACACGGTCGTCGTAGAGTTTGGGAGACCCACGTGACTTGAATTACGAGCCTATGCATTACTTGATCTCGAGGAGCTTGACGTCAAAGATGAGCGTCGAGTTCGGCGGGAGACCGGGGAGTTTGGCCTTGCCGTACGCCAGATGAGGAGGGCAGGTCAGGCGACGCTCGCCGCCGACCTGCATGCCTTTGACGCCTTCGTCCCAACCTGCGCGCGGTGAGCAACAAGACAACGCACCTTTGATCACTTCGCCCTTGCCGAGACGGAAAGAAAAGGGCCTGCCTTTCGTGTTTGAGTCAAACGTAGAGCCGTTCTGCAGCTTGCCGACGTAACGCATGCTCACACGGTTACCCGGCTTGGCTGCAGGGCCCGAACCTGCTTTCTTATCCTCCACGATCAGACCCGATGGAAGCTTGGTCTAAAAGTTGAACAGAACGTCAGTCAGCATGGATGCCATGACGTCTCGTACCTTGTCCTGCTTCTGTCCCGACGCCTCGGCTTTGAGCTTCTTGTTCAGGCGCTTGCGCTGGCTGCGGCTCAGCTTGGGTTCGTCTTCGTCCAAGTCCGACACGGAGCGCTTCTTCGAAGGCACAATCACAATGTCCTCTTCGTCTTCGTCGTCGTCATTGTCATCGTCCTCCTCGACAAGCACCTCGTCATCGTCCTCGTCGTCTTCATCGTCGTCGTCGTCGTCGTCCTCAATCACAATGTCGCCATCTTCATCCTCATCTTCGTCGTCCTCCTCGTCTTCCTCGTCATCGTCTTCTTCGTCGTCGTCGTCGTCGTCTTCGTCATCGTCTTCCTCGTCCTCGTCCTCGTCGTCATCGTCGTCACGAGGACCTTCGATGAGCTTGCGGTCGCGAGGCGCCTCATCGTCTTCCTCGTCCTCCAGCTCGCCAAGCAGCTCGGGGTCAAGGTTGTTCAGCGACGTCGGGAGCAGGTAGTTGCCGATAATGTCCACAGGCTCGTCACCCGAGACCGACAGACCCACTTCCTCCTCTTCGCTGATCTGGAGATTCAGCGTCACTTGCTCTACCTTTTCGGGAATGAGAGAGCACACGACGTAGGAGTCGTCGTCCGTGAAAATAGGAACGCGAGGCTCCATGTCGACAATGTCGTCTTCGTCGTCATCATCCTCTTCCTCATCATCCTCTTCATCGTCTTCCTCGTCTTCCTCGTCCTCATCTTCATCCTCGCGCTCGTCCTCATCGTCGTCTTCAATCTCAATGTCCTCATCATCCTCCAGGTCAATGGGGTTGCCAGCGTAGTGCACGCGAAGCACCGAGCGCTTCTTGCCCTTGAGGTTTTCCGGCTCCGAGTAGCTCACATTCGTGATCTGCAGATCACGAATCGTGTCCAGGTGGTAGATTTCACCGGGGAGCAAGCGCAGCGTAAAGAATTCCACAGGGGCCGACATGGTGTGTTGTTGGTGTGTGCGTGGGCGGTCCAGGCCCGACTTTTTTTTCAGGGCACGTGCAAAGAAGGTGGCCGAACATATCGGGTAGGTACAGTGGAGGTTCTACGAGCGGCGCGCCTTTTTTTTGACAGGCAAGACGCGCACGGAGGCGGGGGACGGAGCGGCCTGAGCGGGTGGGTGTGTTTGAGCGCGCTCGAGGACGTCCGTAGAGATGGCAGGGAGGGTGACGTCTGCGTGCGGAGCCGCATCGCCCCCGCCCTTGCGCTGAATAGCGCGATCCATAGCATCGAACAGGCGCTGTGTGCATGTGGCCGCTTCGGTGGGGTCGTGCCAGACGCACGCATCCTGCATCATGTGCTTCAGCAAGAGATCCTCCAGCATGGGATGCGGGAGTGAGCAGGGGCGTGCCTTGGGTGCGGGAGACGGAGCTGCGCCGCCCTGCCGTGTCGTGCTCACGACAAAAATGCCGACGGCATTGCCTGAGCAGCACTCTTGGCGGAAACCCATGCGCTCCCAAAACCCATCTACACTGAGGCGCTCGAGAGCTTGGCGCTCAGCCATGGCTTCGCGATGCGCTGGCGATGCAGCCCTGGGGATGGGCTTCATAGACGCGCCGGGCTCGTGCGCTGTAGCGGCCTGTTCTTTGACAAAGCGGCCCTTGGGGTCGTCGGGAAACACGGGTATCATGGTCGGCACGACGCGTGCGGCCAAGGCCTCGGAGCGTGTAGCTGCGTGCCTGTGCTCCCATGCGCATGGATGTAAGGGGAGCGGTACATCGGCCAGGTGGTATGGATGCCCATACTGCCACTGCGCACGAGACACGGCGCTGTCGTTGGCATGGTGCAAGGGCACGATGGCGTGCGAGTCAAGGCGCGAGTAGCCTGGAATGACGTAGAACGCGCGCGCCTGTACGCTGAGAGCCACATGGCTGAGACAAGTCTGCCACCACCGGATGAGCGCCGCGTCGGACAAGACGCGCTTGTTGGGATGCTTGTGGGAAGAGGGGAACAGGTAGGCATCTTGCGCACGCGCGAGGACATGCAAAGAAATGTGGTCGATCGGCGTGGTCCAGTGGTCGTGGACGAGGAAGTAGTGCAGCGCAGCGGCGGTGAGGGTCGACGTGAGCGACCGCGCCGGAGGCAAGTGAGCGCGGACCGCCGGTGAGGGCGTCGGTGGGCCGTATCCACTCGAATCGAGCTTCGACACGTACACGAGCCCAGCACGCTCACGAGGGAGCGTGTACACGTACAGCTCGAGCGCATAAGCGAGACGCCACGCGTCTTGACCGCGGTACGCGGCCGTCACGATGACGTGTTCCTGCCACGTGGGCACAGCCTCGTCCGCCCTGGCGTCGGTCGGGTGCACATGCGCCAGCGGGTACAGGGAGCACACAGGGCGCGGACAGCTACTGAGTGCGTGGATACGCAGCGTGCCCTTCTCACACACCTGCGGCAATTGCGCCTCAACCGCGGCCTGGCACCATGCCACCAGCGACATGGCAAGTCACGTTCCTCCACATGCATCCATTGCCACCCGACACGGCCTGCCGCGTCCGAGCCAGTGCTCGGCTGCCGACGCTGGAGGGTATCGTGCATGAGCTTGTGGCCCGCGCGGTCGAGGCGGGTGCGCGGCGTGTGCATGTCGATGTAGACTTGCAGGCGTGGCGCATCGTGTGTGTGGATGATGGACAGGGCGATGTGGATGCCTGGGAGCTGCGGCCTGATGCGCATGGACTGCGCCATACGCCGCCGATGGCGTGCCTGCCGTGGCTAGGTCTGCTCGAAGTGCACATGCAGAGGCGCATGCTTTTGCAGAGGGAGCATCGTATCCTGCACCGCGGCCCGTCGAAGCATCGCGACACGCGCGTTGTCGTGCATGACGTGTTCGGCGGTGTGCCCGTCCGGCGGCGGTACCTCGCACGCCGACGCCAGCGCACGATGCATCGACTGCGTATGCGTCTGTATGCATGGGCGCATGCGCGTCCATCGGTGCGTATCACGGGCCTCGGCCTACGCGGCGCCATGCCGTCCGGGCGGTGCATACACGCCTCGCTCACGTTTCGGACGAGGCAGGACGAGGCGTGGACCGCGACGCTCGACGGCACGGTGGGAGGCGCGCATGCCTATCATTTTGTGGCGCTGAACGGCACGCCGCATGGCTTCGCATGCTGTGATGATGTGCCGTGGAGCGGCTCGTGGTGGACGCCGCTGTATGGCGTAGTGCGGTCGACGTTCGCGCTACGCCTGGAGGTGCATCGCGCGCAGACGATGCCTGAACTTGTGCTGCCTGGGTGGACAGCCCTGTGGGAGCGCCTCTGCCAGGCGCCGCCCGTGCCGCGCGCGCAAGGACCGCGTGCCGTGCCGCTGATGACGCGCGATCCCACAGCGTCGCTCGTGCTGCCTGCGTCGCTCGATCGCGTACGTGCTATCGCGCAGGTGGACAACAAGTACGTGCTGTGCCTGTGCGATGCATCGCTGCTGTGTGTGGATCAGCACGCCGTCGACGAGCGCATCCGTTTGGAACGCGACCTGACCGCCTACGTCATGGCCTGTCTTCGAGGCGAGGGACACAGCCGGGCGATCGAGCCGTGCGCGGTTCCTTTGCCCGCCCACGTCGGCGAGACCCTAAGGTTCTGGGGCTGGGACGTGGTGCGTTCGCACGACGACACATGGCACGTGCGCGCCGTGCCTGCCATCGTCCCACGTCGCGCGGATGTCGCCCAGATGGTGACGCAGTGTGCTACATGGACGGCCGAGCATGCGGACGACATACGCACATGGCTGCGCACGGCGATGCACGCGCAGCATGGTGCGGTGAGCGCGCTGCGATACCTTCCGCCCGTGCTGCGCGGCCTGCTCGCTTCGCATGCCTGCCACACGGCGCTCCGCTTCGAGCAGTCCCTGTCACGTGAACAGTGTGCTCAGCTCCTGGCGCAGTGGCGGCACACGACGCTGCCGTTCGTGTGCGCGCACCATCGCCCGTCGGCGGTGTGCGTGGCGCGCATTCCTGCGGCACGACCGACGCCGTTCCCTGTGCGTTGGCACGTGCTCAGCCAGCTGGCGTGAGCCACGCCTCGGCACGGAGCGTGGAGGAGGGATCACGTGGAGGAAGGGAGGAGGCGCCGATCGCAGCGGGTTTTTTTTGCTCATGGACTTGACGAACCTGCGCGAGAGCCTCGAGTCGCCCGTCCATCCCGCGCCCAGCCGTGTGCACGATGAGCGACTCACGAATGAATTCCGCATTGCTGCGCTGCAGCTGACGAATCTGTACAAACAAGGCCGGAAAAATGCGCGCGAGGCGTTCATGGATGGGTACAGCCAAGCGCTGGGCGATACGCTCGAGTGCGTGCGCACAGCGGCGCAGGGAGCATCGGCGCACGATGCGCAGACGCGCCTGGATGGACTGTGCGACTATATTCAGCGGCGGCTCGACGCTCTTCAAAGCGACGTGCAGGACCAGGAAGAGGCGGCGCAGGCGGCCGCGGCGCATGACTCCGTCGACGACAGCGTGTCACGAACGCGGCGCAAGGCGCGCCATGCGCAGGATACGCCCAGGCGCGCCACGCGCCCACCTGCTGCGGCTGAGGCGCCGCCGCCGTCTTCCCAAAGTGCGTGCGATTCGGATGTGGACGCAGCGCCCCTACCCCATGAGCGCTCCCACCCACGCAAGCGGCGGCGTGCGTGGCGCGATCCTAGACAGCGTGTATAGATCGATACCCGGGGCCAGGCGCCCCTTCTTCCCAAGACCACGTGTGTGGAGGCGCCCCATGGGCCGTGCTTGCGCCTGGGACACACGTTTCACCCGACAGCGCTCTCGGTGTGGCGGAGGCGCTATGCAGTATGTGGGCAAGCTCATGTCGTCTGTGTACAATACGATTACGCCGAACATCAATCCGTCGACGCTCACGGGAGCGATTGATGTGATTGTAGTGGAGCGCGACGTGGTGGTCGAGGAAACGACGACGCAGCCGGACGGGTCGACGGCCACCCGGAAGCGGACGACGACCGAGATGGCGTCCACGCCGTTCCATGTGCGCTTTGGCAAAATGAGCGTGCTGCGCCCTGATGAGCGCAAGGTGACGCTGCACCTGAACGACTCGCCGGATCCGCTGCCGTACGCTATGAAAGTCGGTGAGAATGGGGAGGCGTTCTTTGTGATCAAGGTTGAGAACCCCGACGAGTCTGTGCCGGACGCGCTCGTGACGAGTCCCGTCGTGAGCCCCACGCCGGGCACGGGTGAGCCGGTCCCCTTGCGCCTCGACGCGTCGCATGCCGAGCCGCCCGCGCCCGAGGCGGCACCCGTCGAGCTGGATCTCGATATCGAGGGCTACAAGTTCAGCAACAGCAATAGCCAAGTGGCGCTGAAGCAAGGCCAAAAGTTTGCGAACGAGCTGCCGCTGAATCGGCAGCATGGCGGCAACAACCCGTTGGTGCTGAGTGAGCGCCTCGATCACCACAACCTGCGTTGGCAGCACCAGTTCCTGGGCTCCGTGTCCAAGCTCATGACGATGACACCCAGCCCAGACAAGCCCAAGACGCCGCCTGCTCGCTCGCGGCGCATGAGCGACTCGTACAGCGAGGCTGTGCCGGAGCGCCCGCGCCTGGCCGTGTCCCTGAGCGACTCGGACTTGTATGCGAGGCGAAGCGCCGACGCGGCGACAGAGGCCGTGGCCTCCGAAGTCACCGAGCAGCCCGACATGGAGGACGAGGTCGCTGGCACGCTGACGTGTGCTCCGGCCGATCCGTACCTGTTCCAGCTGCGCGTGGACGACAACACGGTGTATTCGTTTGAGCTGAGTCTGTGCTCGTTGCCCGCGCAGGACCAAGGGGCCGAGTACGTCTTTGATGAGGGCCGCGTGTCGTTCCAGCGCTTCTTGGAAGATGCCTCGATCGTGCGTGATCCGCGCCTGTGCATCCGGCACAACGACGCATACCACTATCGCGAGCGCGAATCGGACATGTTCACGACCCTCGCGTACTACCGCGATGTGCTCGTGCAGAACGGCTCGCCCGTGCCCAAGGCAAGTGCATGGAGCCGCTTCTGGCGTCGGCCGGCCGCGTCGAGCGACGCCGCGCGGCCGACCGAGGCGCCGGAGCCTGCGCCGGCCGCGCGGCCCGAGACGTACGTCAAGACACTGCGTCTGTCGTCCGACCAGCTCAAGCAGCTCGGGCTCCAAAAAGGTGTAAATACCCTCACGTTCAGCGTCACGTCGTCGTACTCAGGCGTCGCGACGTGCCGTGCGCGCGTGTTCTTGTGGGACTGTGACAAGCCCGTGGTCGTGAGCGACATTGACGGCACGATCACCAAGTCGGACGCCCTCGGCCACGTGTTCACGCTCATGGGCCGGGACTGGACGCATCTCGGCGTAGCCAAGCTGTACCACGACATCGCGAAGAACGGGTACCGGCTCATGTACCTCACGTCGCGCGCGATTGGGCAGGCGGACATTACGCGCGACTATCTGCGCGGCATCAATCAGAACAACTACCAGCTGCCGGACGGCCCCGTGATCATGAGCCCCGACCGGCTCATCGCGTCGCTGCACCGCGAGGTCATTCTGCGCAAGCCCGAGGTGTTCAAGATGGCCTGTCTCCGCGACATTGCGCGCCTGTTCGGCGACGATCCAAGCCAGCCCGGCCACAAGACGCCGTTTTACGCTGGCTTTGGCAACCGCATCACCGATGCTCTCAGCTACCGCAGCGTCAACATTCCGAGCTCGCGCATCTTTACGATCGATTCGAATGGCGAAGTCAAAATGGAGCTGCTCGAACTCGCCGGATACCACACGTCGTACCCGAACATGACGGACCTCGTCGACCAAATGTTCCCTCCGGTGCCCAGCATGCGACGCAACGAACACATCGCCGCCTATACCGACTTCAACTACTGGCGCGATGACGGACGCGCGAGCGACATCGCTCTGCCCCCCGACGAAGAACTCGTGCCGGTCACCCTGCCGTCGTCGCCCCCGCAGCGCGGTGTGCGCAGCCCCAAGTCGCCTGCCTCGTCGATCGGCTCGCCGTCGTCCCCGCCCCTGCCGCCTCGTGACGATGCATCCGAGCGGCCCAGTCGCATCCGGCGCCTCCTGGGCTTGAGCGGTCGCCAGCGGAACAAGCCCCTGGATCATGCGCCTGAGGCATCGACAACGAGTCCTCCCGCTGCGCCGACCACCGAGCCGTCGTCCGTTGCGGCGCTGGACGAGCAGGACATGTCGCCCGAGGAACGCCAACGCGACAGGCGCCGACAGCAGCTCCTGTACGGCACCTCGTCCTTCTCCCGCAACGATACCAAGCAGGAGGCGGACGAGGACCCGCTCCTCGAGGCGGGTGATATCCAATTCGAATGGCGTGGATAGACTATGTACCATGAATCCCCGTCATAATGTGGCGAGTCGCACTCGGCTTCGGCCAGTATTCATCATCCCACTCGTCCTTCCGTGGCTTGTGGCTCATGTACACTTCTTGCCCGGCCGCCCGCGTCGTAGCTCGTCGGCGCGCCGGCTTTTGCTCCTCTTCTTGATCATCATCATCGTCGTCGTCGTCATCTAGCAAGTCGGTCACACACGAGCGGCCTTCACGGGGGTATCGGGGCCGCAGACCCAGCTCAGGCAGCTGCACAACGGCGATGCCTCTAGCATCAGGCCGACGAGGCAGACGCGGCGACGGTGACGGAATACTGACCGTCGGATCCACTCGAATCCGCTGCGACGTGGATGGCGGCGACGATTGCGAGCGCCGAAGGCGCGTCGCCTTTCCGCGGACGTGGGAAAGCACCTCGGCACCGAGCGCCGCCATCTCCTGCTGGTACCGCCGCTGGACCTCTTCAGCCTGTTCCGACTTGGTCTTGGGCGACGCGCGGCGTTGCTCCAGGGCCGCGAAACCCCATAGATCGGGGGACAGACGGTCGTCGCCTGGCGCCTCGCCCACCTGCCGCGCAGGAATGCGCTGGCCATCTAGGAGTGTCACCATACCTGTCCCTCCAGGGCGCGTCGCACGCACCAACTCGCGGCAACGATTCCGTTCCTCCGCAAATGTGACGCGTGGCGGCGACGGCGAACGTGACATGGCATCGTTCGAGTGGCGTCGAAAGGGCGACCAGGACCGCACGAGCGAGCGGCCCCGCATCTCGCTCTCGGCATCAGAGAGTCGATCGCGTCGGGGGACGGACAGGTATCGATGAAGCGTTCGCTCACTGGGCGTATCGTAGGACGAGGCATCGTCGTCCTCGTCCATGTCCTCCTCGACTTGAGGTAGCGGCGCAAACTTGACTAGTCGTGACGCATGAGCTGTCGTAGGCCGCGCAGCATCCGTCTCCTGCTTCGCAAGAGCCTCGGCAGATGCCATGCTTTTGCGTGTATTGATAATGGAGTTGAGATCAGCCAGTTCCAGCGGGTCCATCGGCGCATCTTGGTCCTTGCTACTCCGCCGCTGGATCGCACGTGTACGACACTTACGCCATTTCGAGTATGGCGACATGCTGAGTGTGAGATAGAGGTGCGAATTGGACGAGAGTGGATATAGGGCAGAGGCGAATACATCGGCCTGAGGAAGCACGACCCATGTGTGGCAAGGCGTGCCAGCACCGCCATCATCCGACGGCTGCAAGATGCTTACGCCGCGATACGCGGGCTTACGCGCGCGCCTGTTCAACAGGATAGAGCCTGGTGGCTCGCGCGCCTTCGGAGCGCTATCCAGCGCCATGCTATAGACCCACACACGCGTGGCAATGCGGAGAAGAAGTGGGTGTCCGGAGGCCCTGCGACCTTGGCGACCAATCACGACCCACTGGTGGATGATGTAAGCACATCAAAGAGCCCATGCCAAGACGGCGCGACGGCGGCTGGGGACGAATCGTCGTGGCATGTCATGGTGTCAGATATACTATAGAGCCTAGGTATGCACAGGCGTGGCAGTGCCGGAGATGGTGCGCGACGCCGGCGCTGGTGGGAAAATGAGGAATCGCAAACGATGCAAGATGGGAAGTTTCGGGAACAGTACAAGCAACAGACCAGCCAAATTAAGCGAGAAGAGCCATGGATTGTAGTGCGAGTAATGTGTAGACAACAAGAACATGGCAATCGGAAGACTCGTCAAGTACTTTTTGGCTGGTGTGTATTGGTATCCCTGATCAATTTGCTCCCACAGTGTTAGTTCATCGTACGCGCCACTATTGAGGTCCTGCGGGGCACCCTTGACATAGTGGAAAATGCAATACGATACAAGCATGTATCCCAAGTTGACAATGGACCATTTCACCGCGTCCGAGATACCCGGCACTTCGTTGATGATCAACTTGGCCAGCGTGATCAGCACGACATGGATAACCCATGCACCTGCCATGTCAGTCACTTGGTACATACCTTTCATATTCACCCATTCTGCATTTACATTCGGCGCCACGGACTGATCCACGACCTCGTCTGGCGTTTCACGCACATGCTTCACCATGATGAAGCTATTGCTCCGGCGGTGCTGGCGCCGTCGCGCGCCTGCCTCTGTGCCACCCTCCGAAGCATCTTTGGACTTGATCTCCTTCTCCTCTCGCGCAGTCGGCGGCTCAAGAGACCCAAATGGTTTGGTACTCATCCGCCTAGGTGGTCGTCGGTGGCGTGGAAAGGGCCCTTGGCCCACGTCCATGGCAGCGGACCCAATGCAAGTCCACGCATGTCCTCGGCCGAACGCCTTGCTTCTGTCGATGTCTATGGCTCCACCAGGGGCAAATGGTCTCGGCTACCTCGGAAGAGCGTCGACCACCGCGGGTATACGCGCTTGTACAAGCTCATCAGCACTGTATCCATCTGCGAGAGCGGTCCATCGAAATGCGCTGCTTGTCAGTGTCGTGAGAACATACCTTTATAGTATCCATGTGTGCCGAGGCTCTCTGAAATGTGTCCCGTGCGGCCGTACTTGGTCCGCAGCGTGATAGGGGCAAAATAGCGCACATCGTCCGCATTGAAAAACATAAACCGAATCGTGGCAGTCTTTTTGTGCACTTTGTATGGATGACCTGATAAGATGATGCGCTTCGCGATAATGCGCGTAGGAGCAATATCCAGCACGGAGCCGGCACCCACAAGGTGTGGTGTCTGCTCGGCACTGACCCCATCGTCATCGTAGCCAAACTCTTGGCCCTCGGAGCGCATGCGTAGAAGCACGACCGGCACATTCGCACCGCCAAATGTCACAGGCGCATAAATACTGCCGACCGCCGCACCTGTGCCATGCGGCAGGAATCGCTCAAATTTGTACACTTGATTACCGTCGCGGCCCACACGACGCAGGTGTTGCGAGTACACAGGCCGAGCGTGGTACCGCCGGAAGCCTAGACACACGACAAGAGGGTCCTTAGAACGAACTGGCGCGTCGTACTCAGTATTGCGCGTGATGGTGAAGTTGACAACACTCTTTTTGTGTTCGTGACGAAGCAGGCCGAAGAGCACAAAGGGGAGCACCTCGCGCTTTTTGGGATTGGTCTCGGCGTACACGGCACGCGCTGCCGCATCGCGCGGGACGTGCCTGATCCAAATACAGACTCGGATACCCGGCGCCACACCGTCTAGGAGTGCATGGCTTTCCACACGCTTGCGTGTTTTGCTAAAGTCGTCAAATTGGAAAAGACGGGCATAGTCCTCCGGCAAATCCTCATACGGGTCCCAGTAGCTTGTGTACATGCTCTCGAGACCGCGATAGCGCGCGTAACGCTGCCGAGCCGGCACGTCCATCGGTGTGTCGACTTCATCAGGAAACTCGGCTTCAGCAGCTTCCTCCCGAGCCGTGTTTTGCTCCTTGCGTCTTTGTTCGCGATACGCCTCGATCGCTCGTATCTCTTCATCTTCATCAGCGTCCTCGTTTTCTGCGTCAGAAACAGATACTTCGTCTTCTGGGACTTGTTCTTCTTCCTCCGCCTGCACCTCTTTGTCACCGTCCTCCATGGCTTCCTCTTCTTCTTCTTCTTCTTCATCCTCTTCTTCTTCTTCTTCGTCGTCGTCGTCGTCGCTTTCAATGATCCACGCAGCCTGATACTTTTTGCCTGCACTATGCTTCTGAATCTCACGTGGCGTCGTGCCTGGGAGCGCGGGAGGCAGGTCATCTTCTGCCATACGTGCCTCGCCTTCCGCCATCTCTTCCTCCGTCGGCCATGTCTGCTCGTTGGCAAGCGCGTCAGGTTCATTCTCACTCACGAGGTCATCCGCCTCATCGTCTTGCCGTCGCTGCAGTATGGCGCCAGGGACAAGCACGTCATCTGACTGCGCCTGCATTGTCTCTTCAGGCACAGCATCCATATCGACGCCAGGTGGCGCATAGGTAATTTGATCCACCATAAAGTCGCCATAGTCGGGAATATGCACGAGCCGATTCGCACTGAGCGGCGCACCGCGGATCCAACCCTGTACCTTGAGTGTGCCATAGCCATCATCCTCTGGTACGTATGAGGCCTGTTCGGAGACACACCATGCGCGGAAATCACGCCATGCCACGCGCTTGGGAGCTGTGGTGACGAGTGTGCGAACAAGAACACTGCGACTCGCTGCCTCGTCCAGCACGTGGACTTTGTTCGTGTCAGGGCAAAAGTACTGCACAAAGCTCAATAGACTCTTTCGCACACTTTGCTCTTCATTTTTTTTCTTCTTCGAGTCGGGTCGGATGCCGAGAGACGGCACAACGGCCAGGATCTGGGGCATACCATGCGCCTGGAGCGAGCGCAGGCACAGCTCGCCCCATGACCCAGGCTCGATCGAGGTTTCTGCGGATAGCAAAAGGATCACAAAGTCGGCGCAGCGACAGGCGTCCATGGCAGGTAAAAGCGCGCCATACGGCATGGGCAAGAACTGCACGGCCTGACGGAACCGTGTCGCGTCCAGCTCACATATCGGCATGCGCTGCGCCGTAGCTTCGTCTGCACTCTTGCCGGCCATTGGACGCACACCCAATGCCTCACCATCGCGCTCGAGGGCGCGCACCACGTCCCATTCGTTCACATCGGGCGTCAGGGACAGAATCGCACAGATCCGCGGTGCGCCTGCCTTGCTGTGCCGGCCCGTTCCGCCTCGATTCTCTCCGCGAAGTCCTGTTCCAAATATGCGCGTGCTTTCCACAAGGGCGGCGCGCTTCTGCTGTGACACCTGCCGCGCTTCGTTCCGACGATTCTTGCGAGAGCCTTCGGCACTGCCAGACGTACGCAAAACAGGCGTTTTGGGGCCACGCGATGCGGTAGGATCCGGCGCGACGTTGCCCTTGGTCGCACGCTTACGTGCGCCCTTGGTCGCATGCCCCGACTTGAATGGTTTGTTCTTTTGCTGGAGCGTCGGCCTATGGCTAAAGGACATGGTACAGAAGAAAATCGCCGCCCGCGTGGAGGACACTTTTTTTTCCTCAGGATGAATAAGCGTTGCTATGCCACTACGTTTTGACGTGCTCCTCGTCCTGCTGGTGGGATGCGGGAGCTGTGGTGGTAGCGTGTTCGCCACGCGCCATTTCTAGACGGTTATTCACAAGGGCATGCAGAGCGATTACCGAACGAATCAGGCTGCTGAGGTATACAATAAGCAGGCGGTCATTGTTAGCCACGCGGAAGCTGCGCACCGTCTCTGGCTTCTCGAGATCAGGCAGATAGTTGAACACATTCTGCAGTTCGTAAATAATTTCGTGGTTCACGGGAAGCTCGCCGCGGAGCACGGCGGACAGGTACTCGCGGATGTCCACAAGGCGGCGATGCAGGCCATGCAGCGAAGCAAGCTGTTGCGAGACCCGATCGGATAAAGAGCCCATCGTTGATGTGTCGCGAATATCACGTAGCAAATGCTCGACACCCACTTCCTCGGACTCTTCTGCCTCGATCGTCGATGGTACGTGCATAAATGTCTTCTGTGTCGCTGTGCCATCATCCTTGATCTCCTCCACGGCAATGTACGCATCGGTCGGGATACCCACATCCTCACGGCGCGGATCAATAATCACCATGACGGGCCGTGGCGTGAAGCGCTTGAGCATCTCATTGATTTCAAGGTCCGACGATCGCAGCTTGGGGCCTGTGTGGTACCACCCGATCATCTTCTCACGGGCGTTGACTTTCTTGAACATCTCGAGCATGCCCTCGATATAGTCATGGTCCAAAAATAGCGTCTTTGGGTCGTTTTCATCCTCTTCGAACGGCACCGCAAAACTGTTGGCCACATTGACCGACTTGCCATTGTCCTGGCCTAAAAGCACGCCTACACAGCGCTTGCGCGCGCTCAGCGACACGCGCGAAGCGTGATCCGTCACAGACAATAGCACGAGAGGGTGCACTATGACGGTCGTTGCCGCTGATATCATGCTCATTTCTTCCGAAGTCGTCGGCATCGCTACAAGACAGACACGCGTCGTGGTCGGCGCACAGCGTCGTCATCGTCGTCACGTGATCCTACTCGCCCCGCATCCTGCGCCACGACGCAGCGTGTCGGGAGCCGTTTTGACTGCCAGGAACCTGCCCCACGCGCTGCGGTGCGCACGTACGCATGGAGATGAATGCATCGAGGCGTTGCGTGCCGCAGAGATCATTGATGCTCCATGTATGCTGGGAATGGTGGGCGTGGCGACAGATCGACGTGTGCCTACACTGACGCGCGTCGCCGTTCTCGACGCACTCGCAACATGCCGCGCTACTCCTGAAGCGCAAATGGTGCTGCGCCGAAGCTATGGCGTTCTTTTCTCCTGTGATACCCATGAAGCTATTCGTCATGTCTTGTTTCCCCTTCTTTGTGTCCTAACAGAGCGAAGGCACGTACGAGCCTTTCGCATCCGCGCGCTGCTGGCTCTTTACGACGACACCAAGGATGCGTGCGTGTACGATTTGCTGGATACGTATGCTATGTACGAGCCATCTCTTCTCTTGCCGGCGGATGCACCGCCACGGCCGATGGCGCCCGTGTCATGGCACGCATGGCGGCAAGCCTTGGGGCGTTGGACTGTGCCTGAAGTCGTCCCTGGGCTGAGCATGCCGTACGTTGGCTCGCGTGTGCCACGATGTATCCGTGCAGCTGCCATGATGGGCCACGACGCCGCGCTCGGCAAGTGCCTTGCTGCGTCGTTTGGCCGCTTGTTAGCTGCGCACTATGCGCAACACCGTCACCGGAAGCGCTTGGTGGATGTGCCGCCGTATGAGCCGCGCGATCTATCTCTCCTCGAGGGATTGTGTGTGTATGTCGAGCCGCTGCCTTGCTTGCCCCTGCCCCTTGTCCCCATCCTCGCTCATGTGATTCGGTGCATGGGCCACGAGGCTCTTCGACACCTGTCGGACCATGTCCCCCTGCAGGAGTGGGAGCGGGCATGGACGCCCACTCTACATGCTCTGGCCCGCCTATTTCGGCGCCTGCCTCCCTTGGCATGGGACGACGCTTTCCCCATGCTCATTCGCCCATTGTGCCACATGGCCGTGATGGACGGCGTGTCGGATGTGGTCTCGGCCATGTTGATGCGTGTGTTGGTGCACGCATTAGAGTTCTGGCGCAGCTTGGATGCGCCAGGTATGCAAGCTCTTCTAGAATGCTTGGTCGAGCTGCAAGATGCGCTGCTCCTTGATGGCGATCCGTCCATTGCCATGTACGTCGAGACCCTACACTTCCATGCCGTGGTGCCACAAGCAGGCACGTTTCCGTGTCCATTTATCCAGCTGGCCACGCCGACAGCCATGCAGGGCTCCATTCTCACGCTAGATCGGCTGTGTGCGCATGTTCTGCAGATGCGCCGATGCGTCCTTGCGTCTGAGCCCAACACGCTGGATGCTCATGTGGTCGATGCTATGGCCACAGCGCTCATCGATATGGTATGGAGCGGACGCGCTTTTGGTCAATTTGTGCAGCGTGGCCTCGTCGTGGACGGCGTCATGACGTGCGACCGCGGTGCGATGGCCGTCATCAAGCAGGCGTGTGATGAGCTGCGGATCGTGCCGTTCGTGCTTGTGGCATCACTTTCGCATGGCGCCTTACTTGCGCCGCTCTTTGAGCAGTACTGTAACACCGTCCTTCTTCCCGGCCATGATATCAGGGCGCCGATCACACCGTCGGCGCTGCGTGGCGCACGGGGGGCAGGGGGTCTGCCCGAGCATGTGCAGTATGCCGACATTCGACGCGGCTTCCTCGAATGGCTCGCTGGCCGCGGTGCTCCGCATCTTCTCGCGTTGCTCGAGGCGTTTGTCCCGAGTCTATCACATCCTATGCTACATGGAAACTACGCGCGTTGACGCATCCGCGCACTGACCGTGCGAAGTTTGGCATACACCTTGCCGGGTGGACTGCCCATAATCAGCGCGACAATCGAGTCTTTGGCCATACGTATGTTCTGGTACGCGCCGAGGATATGAATCTTGGTGTCGGCCAGCACAATGCGTGTGCGGCTCGCATTTTCGATAGCAAATCGTGTACGACCGTCTTTTCCGGCGATACGGCCGATCGCACGACTAAGATGGTCACCATGCAGGGTCTTGACATCTTTCATCTCAAATGAGTCGACGTACAAATCGTCCAGACGCAGGAGCGCAAGTGCATCGTCCGCGTCAAAGCCTAGAGCATACGCCTTGACAAAGTCGCATGCCTTTTGCAGCATGCCCAGATCCTCCGTGTGCTTCGACGACTTGATCTCGACAGTGCGAGTCCGTACGTTCATACGCACCATAAGTCCCGCCTGCTCCACGAGCGGTGTGTATATTTTGGGCCAGTCGCGCTTGAGGGGACTCATGCGGTGGGGCGGTATAGGCACTTTGCGAAGTTGGGACTTGATGCGCTGGTCTACACTGGCATGGGATGCTGCCAGGGCAGATGCACTGATCGGTGCGAATTGCAGCTTGTCGTCGTCACCGTCCATCGGCTGAGCCGAGTCGTTGGCCTCTGCCATGTCCTCGTCTATGATCAGCTCGTCGTCATCGCCGTTGTCTGGCTGGAACTCGGCTTCATCCGATTCCTCCTGCCCAAATGGCTTGCGCTCAGGCAAAGGCATCGTTGAAGCCTCTGTATGCACGGCCTTGGCGGCCTGCTTCTTCATCGTGGGTGCCATCCAAGGAGCGAAAAAAATTTCGAGCTGACAAAGCACACTTCAGCGTGACTGACTTGCACCCACGCCGCTATCAAAGACAAACAACCCACTTGTGACTATTGCCTAAGAAACACATACCAGCACAAAGCGCGTAATTACTCGGTGTGCACACCCGTCGACGAGGCGGAGAAGCCCGTCTTGTTGATGTCAGCGGCCGAGGCGGGCACGCGCGAGGCCGGCGACGAGCCGGTCATCGAGAGGAAGGCTGGGCGCAGAACGCGGTGGTACACGATCTTGGCACCCTGCGTCTGGGGAAGCATGAGCCACACGATCGCGAGTGTCTTGAACGTGTAGTAGAAGGGGAACCAGTACAACACGAAGCTCACGAACGTCTCGACAAAGTTGAAGAAACCGAACACAACCCAGTACGTGAGCCACTGGATATCGTCCTGAGGCTTGGGCGTCTCAAGTGCATTCAGCGAGAAGTACATGGGAATGAAGAAACCAATGAAGTTGGTCAGGAAACCGGCGAAGCTGAATGTAAGTCATCATCATCGAGTCACATACATGTTGAAGAAGATCAGCTGGCACATGTGAGTACTCTCATATACGTACGATCGTCAAAATTGCGAGACCCGTCACGGCGATGTAGGACTTGGGCACCGGGAGGTGCTTGTCAAAGCGGTTGAGAGCGGGGTACTTGGACAACTGCGCTCGGTTAGTGCAGGCGCGTACATACCTCGCCGTCGAGCTACCATGTTTACAGCACGCAAAGTGCACAAAGAGTTAGCACGCTGCTTAATTCTAAATCCGCATCACATACCTGAGCCATGAATCGGTCAACTTTTTGCTGGATCACCTGAGCTTGCGAAGCCATTGTGGAACAAACGAGGTTGTTTTTGGTAGGGAGGAACAACAAAATCACAGGCGATTCAACACGACCCACCTACCCGGCTGGTCCTCGCCCGTGTTACACCGCATGTTATGGTACCTACTAGGCCGTGTTTATAAGCTCTTCCTTCAAGCACATGCCGCAGCCCTGAATGTTTAGTCAGAGTTCACGAAGCCAGAGGATCGACGTGCACGCCGGCGCAGTGCCTCGCTACGCCACACGATTTGCCTTGTGTCACAAGCCGTACAAGGATGTTGACCGCTGCGAGCAGAAGCACTATGCTAGGCGTGTTTTCGCGCCCTATGCTTCTCAGGTCCGTACGTGCGCCCATGGTGCAGCGCATGTACTCGGACAAGGCTGCCGAAGACAAAAAGCAAGAAGCTGCCAGTGAGGAGTCAGCGCCAGAGAGCGCTGAGGCCGAGGCCGAGGACCCTGTGGCGAAGCAGCTGCAAGAAAAGGATGCGCGCATCAAGGATCTGACGGATGACTTGCTGTACTGCAAGGCTGAGCTGCAGAACGTCCAGCGCCGTACGGCGGAGGAGAAGAAGACGATGGGTGATCACGCGATTTCGCGTCTTGCCAAGGACCTGACAGAGTCGGTCGATGTGCTGGACCTGGCCCTGCGGTCCGTGCCCGAGGCTTTGCGCACGAACAAGAACGAGGATAATGAGGCTTCGCGTGCGCTCGTAGAGCTCTATGATGGTGTGAGTCTGACGCGGAAGAGTATACTGGACATGCTGCGCACGCATGGCATCGAAGCCTTTGACCCCCTGGGCGAGAAGTTTGACCCCCTGCTACATGAGGCGCTTTACCAAGCGCCTGTGCCAGGAAAGGAGCCTGGATCGGTGCTGGACTGTAGCAAGATTGGCTATATGATCAAGGGACGTCTCTTGCGCGCAGCGCAAGTGGGCGTGGTGCAGGACACGGCCTAAACGACGTATGTAGACAAAATCCTTGGCATCGTGCGGTGCCACCCACGTGATGTCAGCGCCCCTCTCTGGGGTAGCAGGGGGCGGTTCTGCGATGCCACGTCACGTGTTTCCTATTCTTCGGGGGCGCGAAGATGCGTCAGGCCCTGGGAACGTGGGCCGGTCCAGTTGGGCCGCGGGGCGGCCGTCCACTCTCTGGCGCGACAATTTTTCTGCGAAAGAAAAAAATGGGTTTTTCTTTACCCTCTTCTTCCCAAGCGGTCGTAGTCGTTGCTCCGTCTCTAGCGGTTGCCACCCCACGAAAAAACTAGAAAAAAAACCAAAAACTTACTTTTTGATACAGAAAACCATGTCGTCTGAAGTTGCCGCGACGCAGCAGCCAGCCACGAGCCAGGCTGCTCCATCGGAAGCTGCCGCTGCCGCGCCCCCCGCTCCGGCCCCGAGCAAGCCGGCAGAGGTGGCTGCTGACGACAAGGAGAAGAGCGCCAAGGAAGAGAAGGAAAAGTCCAAGGGAAGCAGCCAGGTGAACACCTCGCTGTACGTTGGTGAGTTGGACCAGAATGTGAACGAGGCGATCCTGTTTGAGATTTTCAACATGGTCGGTGCTGTGAGCAGCATCCGTGTGTGCCGTGATGCCGTGACTCGTCGCTCGCTGGGCTATGCCTACGTGAACTTTTTGAACGCGGAGGACAGTGAGCGTGCTCTGGAGCAGCTCAACTACACGCCGATCCGCGGTCGTCCTTGCCGCATTATGTGGTCGCAGCGTGACCCGGGCCAGCGCCGTGCGGGCCAGGGCAACATCTTTATCAAAAACCTGGATGAGGCAATTGACAACAAGGCGCTGCACGACACCTTCCTTGCGTTTGGTAAGATCCTGTCGTGCAAGGTGGCGTCGAACGAGCATGGCAGCCTGGGCTACGGTTTCGTGCACTACGAGTCGAACGACGCCGCCGAGGAGGCGATCAAGCACGTGAACGGCATGCTTTTGAACGGCAAGAAGGTGTACGTGGGTCATCACATCTCGAAGAAGGACCGTCAGGCCAAGATTGAGGAGGCGCGTGCGCAGTACACGAACGTGTACGTGAAGAACCTCGATCCGGCCGTGACGCAGGAGGAGTTTGAGAAGCTGTTTGAAAAGTACGGCAAGATTACGTCGGTGGCGTTGGCCACGGACCAGGAGGGCAAGAGCCGTGGCTTTGGCTTTGTCAACTTTGCCGAGCACGAGCAGGCTGCGAAGGCCGTCGCGGAGCTCAACGACACCGAGTTCCACGGCCAGAAGCTGTTCCTCGGCCGCGCCCAGAAGAAGGCGGAGCGTGAGGAGGAGCTGCGTCGTGCGTACGAGGCGGCCAAGAACGAGAAGCTCTCCAAGTACCAGGGCGTGAACCTGTACATCAAGAACCTGCCCGAGGAATTTGACGATGAGCGACTGCAAGAGGAGTTTGCGCCGTTCGGCACGACGACGTCGGCCAAGGTCATGCGCACGCCCACGGGCGCCTCGCGTGGCTTTGGCTTTGTGTGCTACTCGGCGCCTGAGGAGGCCAACAAGGCCGTGGCCGAGATGAACGGCAAGATGATCGAGAACCGTCCGCTGTACGTCGCGCTCGCTCAGCGCAAGGACGTGCGCCACCAGCAGCTGGCTGCGCAGATGATGCAGCAGAACCAGTTGCGCATGCAGCAGCAGCAGGCCGCCGCTGCCGCCGCTGCGCAGATGTACCCAGGTGCGCCGGGCATGTACTACCCGCAGCCGCCTGGCGCGGCCCCCGTCGTGGGCCTGAACCAGTTCCCAGGTCAGGTGCGTCCGCCGTATGCGCCCGGCATGATGCAGGGTATGCCGCCGATGGCACCGGGCCAGGCGCCGTACCCGCCCGGCCAGTTCCCACCGCCCGGTGGCATGTTCCCCCAGGGCTACCGCCCGCCGCGTCCCCCGCGTGGTGGCGCTGCGCCGCCGCCCGCCGGTGCGCTGCCCGCTGGTGTGCCC
>ERZ500978.55-NODE-55-length-89387-cov-6.612591_pt1 | contig 89387 bp, 82 predicted proteins | sample MGYA00248870_ERZ500978 | MGnify/ENA primary metagenome ERZ500978 (study PRJEB25958, sample SAMN03398513) | human skin metagenome | study: EMG produced TPA metagenomics assembly of the Human Skin Microbiome Metagenome (human skin metagenome) data set. | reverse complement strand
TCTCTCTCTCTCTCTCTCTCTCTCTCTCTCTCTCTCTCTCTCTTTTCTTTCATACTGACACTTTATTTTGCAGGCTCCGCGTCAATCAGCAACGTGTTCGCGATGTGCTGCTTACTTCCACGTAGAGCTTATAATGCACAGACAGCTCTGGCTCTGCACGCAGCAGCCGACTTCAAGGAGGGCATTTCTGTGAACACGTAAAGCACGTGATCTCTATGTACCTTGGCTAGCTTTTACCCCGCATTGGAGACACTTATTTGACCGTGCACGCCTGTTCATTCATGGACTCACTAGCGAATCAACGAGGCTCCAGTTGATCTGACTGGCCTCACATTCACTTCGCACCCCAAGCAGACCTCCACTGTCGCTCCAGCATCTTTCTAATACGCGTCACTCTCACAAGCTTCTTCTCAGAGAGAGCGAGAAAAAAAAGAGAGAGGCGCTCATGAGTATGTTACATGTGTACCGGCACTTGCTTCGGGCGGCGCGCGCATCTGTACACTTCAAAAGGCCAGCTGCACGAAGTATTCGACAGCTCCTGCGCGCGGATGTTGAAGCAGCCATGCGGATCTCAGCCGATACACGTGATCAGGAGCTTTATGCGGAGCGAACAATGGGTCTGTTGGTCTTGTCAGCGCTAGATCGCAAGCAGAAGTCTACTAAGAAAGACAAGCAAGGTGAAGGAGCACCGCTAGGTTGCTTCAAGACATCGCACGCCTCCTTCCTTGCAAAGCAGGTGATTCGCAATCTCTCATCACTCGCATACCACCACTTGTCGCCCAATACGCAAATGCAGCCACACAGTCGACGGGCGGGAGGATCCAGCTCAGACACGAATATCAAGCCCTCGATCGTGAACGATGCGCTCAACACAGACTTTGGGATGGATGCAGACGCAGTGGCTCACGAGACACCTGTAGCACTCCGACTCGACATGCTCATGGTACAGTCGAAACCGGTGCGTGGTCCTGTACATGTGCGCCCCGTGTACTGGGATGGCCAACATCCCGAAAAGCATCTGCGCGCCGTTGCGGATTCGCAAGGCGCAGCGACGCGCACGATGCATGAGCTGCAAGAACGGCTTGCGCAACTGCAAGAGGAGACAGACAGTCTGACGCAACAATATGGACACCAGCACAAGCACACGTTGGCCGTGAGAGACAAGCTGGTAAAGCTACGTGGCGTCGTCAAGAGTATGCGTCGTGCTGAAGAGCGAAGGCGCGCTCTTGAAGCCCAGCAGCAGTGTCCCAAAGATATGCTACAGGAAGTCGTCCAAGCCGCGTCCGAAAGCGAGTCTCTGTGGCTTGGTGGCCCACGCTGGAAAAAGTGGCAACGGGGTGAGTTCCTTCCACCATGAAGCTATGTGTCGCGCGCGCCGTACACGTCGCGAGCGACGTCGGCCCATCGACTTCCTGGCAATGCAAAAGCCCGACCATATTCGACCTCCATCGGATGCAGCCGATGACCTACAAGCACAAGCGAATGCAAGGGATGGCCCCAGAACTGCAGTGCTCGCTGTACACGTCGAGCTTCACGTCGTGCATCCATTTCCTTCTCGCTCACCGTGGGGTTCTCCTCTTCAAACTGTTCATCCTCTCGTATGTCTTCCTGTTGTTGTGCTTCGTCAGGCTCTGTGCAACGCAACAGCTCAGCGAGTGTACCAGCGACAATGAGCTCACCGCGCCGTGTTGCCGAGTCCTCTGCTCCCATGCGACAGAGAGCTATGGCTAGTGTGCGCTCAGGATGCAGGTAGTCGACCTGATGGTGCTGAGCAGCCGCCACAAGTTGTGCAATAAGCTGGGGAATCAGCATGTATCGCGGTGGCTGGTAACGAGCAATTCCTCGGCTCATGTCCTCTATGCTTTGCTCCCGCACCTTGATGTCGCTTAGGCACAGTGTATGAAGACCGAGCTGGCTGTTCTCGCCGATACGGAAGAGCCAGCTATCAGGTTGCCAATCCTCCGTCCAAAATGGGATGCTCACAGTCTGACCAAAATTGTAGCCAGCCAAGCCACTGGACCCAAGTGCCGTAGTGATACTGGCGTTGTGAATGATCCTGACAGTGACAGGCGTTGTGCATTCCGAGCCAGGTGCTCTATAGTTGCGCGCACGAATAATGAGGTCGGCATGCGTCGTCGCTGACAGAGGGTCGCCTACGACGAGGAATGCCACGTTGCCAGTGTACGCAGCAGCTAGAATATCGTCTGCCTCAAGCTCGACGGTCTCGCGGTGTGCCAGAGTGATGGGTCGTTCATACAGCAATTCCTGCATACGTGTAAGATAGCTAGAGGCATGTGCTTACGCGCATTCATGCGCACGTACCATACGATGAACGAAATCGTCTACAAGAAGAATACTCGTGTAGCTTTCCAAATACACCTTGCTACACGACCTGACGGCCTTGAGCCCCTTCAGTGTGATATCTTCTTCGTCCGCGAGTCCTAGGCCTATTAAGTAGAGGACCATGACGAGAGGGATGGGTTCTGGAACGTCTCAATTCAGTCGTGTTACTCTGAGGTCGTCGTCAAGACGGTCTTGCCTGGAGGATCTCGGCGTCGCGGGGTGCACGATGAATTATCGGTGGAGGTGGAAATCTGCCGCATTTTACGCCTCAGATTCGTACGCCAGCTCAAGTGAGCAGCGACGCAGCCGATTGTGATCCGTATATACTGAGCACTCGCCCAGGCCATCCTGCGCATTTGACCTGCGCCTCTTGCACATTCATACACACCTACGCACCCCCATACGCCCCAACACTGCACCCACATGGCGACGCAGCGGCTTCGGCGGAAAATTGAGCGGGATGGCGTGCTGGATCGTGTGAACGTGTCTGAAAACTTTTGTCGTGTATGTATACACGTACGAGTTCTCTAACGCTACGAAAAGTATGGCACAGCCCTTCCTCCATTGACAGGTTCAAAAAAAGATAGGCACGAGTACAGGCCACTTTGGGAGCAGGAAGTGTACGATGAACAAGGCCGTCGGCGATTTCACGGCGCATTCACGGGTGGATGGTCCGCTGGCTACTTCAACACGGTTGGAAGCAAAGAGGGATGGATGCCGTCGTCGTTTAAGTCATCAAGAAAAACCCGTAGCGATACGTCGCAGATCAAGTCGCGTCCTGAGGACTATATGGATGCAGAGGACCTTGCCGAGTATCGCCAATTGCAAACGACGTCCGAGTATGCGGACCAAGGACCCGAGACCAATGATCCATTCCTTCGTCTTTTGTCGAACTCATCCTCTCACCTCCAAGCCGGCTCTTCACAAAAAGGCCAGGCCATCATGCAGCTGATGGGATGGAAACCGGGCCAGGGGATCGGCCCCCTTGTCTCTGGCGATCAGCGTGCACAACTCATCGATTTGCTGGAACGCATGCATCTCGCATCTCCCAGCTTACTCCAGACGAAGCACGCAGCTCCTCATGACGAGGCTCGACGATACAAATTTCCTCCGCCTGACACACACATGTACGAGCCACCCAAAGACCGACGGCAGTCTCTTGGTGTTGAATCGTCCTCAAGCCGTTCCGATGCTCTGCAACTTGCTTTGCAGCAGTACCATCGCGCGCAAGGCCAGCAACGACGGCCTCAGATCGGTGCGGCTGGCATGGACTCTGATGATGAAGATCATGTGTATGCGCCCGGTCCGTCCATGCAAGACTCGACTCTCGCCTACACAGAACAAGACTCCGCCACGCTCGTCGAAGACACGGAGCCTCCCAAACCAGCCACACAAGCCAAAACTCACACGCCTGCAGTTTCTGGCTCTGTTACCTGGCACGATGGGCGGCCTCTGCCTCCAGGCTTTGTTCTAGCCAAAGAGCCACTTCCCACGGAACGCATCTGGAATCCACCTCCCGTTCCGAGCAATTGGGTACCTGATCCGCACCGTGTGTGGCTATCAAAGCGGTCAGATCCATCAAACGCTTCAAATGCTTCGCGACCCTCAAATGCCAATGATCGACGTGCGATCCTTGGCGAGGCACCGCCCCCAGGACCGCCGCCTATGATCACTGAGTATATCAAGGTCAAAGCACCATCCAGCGATACATCACATCTGGAATCTCCCGCAGCCCGTGTCACATCACCTAAACAGCTCAAAATCCACCCACTCGATCCTGTAACGGCTCGGCGTGCTCTTGCAGCTTTTCGTGGCACGGGAAAAGATCCACGCAAGGACCAAAGATACCAGGCGTATGTGGCCTCTTTTCTTGAAGGGCCTGTATATCTGCCACCGAAAGGCGTCGCACTGGATGCACAACAAGACGAAGTGGATGAATTCTATCAAACTGCCTGTCGTCATAGACCTGTCCATGGCGACATGGCACATCGGTTCACCTCCAGCACGTTTCTGCAAGATGAAAGCGTTGGCGTCCAGGGCGGTCTCCAACATGCCTCCGAACTGCAGAACCATGCACAGAAACATGCATCCCAAGCCTTGGAATCAGTGCCACAGACAATGGAATCCGAGCCTCCGTCGGCTGCTGTGCGTGCCGCGAGAAATGGTGAGTTCGGTGCACTCACGCGTCACATCGGTGTATTTAACCCTCCGCACCTATTATGCAAACGGCATGGCGTGCCAGATCCGCATCCAGAACGTGATGCCGATAGCGATGACCTCGACCCAACCGACTTGCCAGACTCAAACGATCGTCTCTCAAATGTTCCAGGTGCACCAGGCACTTCTTCTTCCTGGTCGTCGACTACCACTTCCACCACTCTCACTCCCATGTCTTCTGAGGTGGACGATACACCTGGAATTGCGTTTGCACCTATGTCTCAAGAACTCGAGACTGCGATGGAGCGTGAAATGCAGGCATCTCGGCCTCCTATGGATTTATTTAAAGCCGTATTTCAGTCGGATGATGACGATGATGACAATGTCGAAGATGATCGATCAGATCGGAACAAGAATTCTGACTCCGCTGGAATGCGAAGCCGGCAAAGTGAGACTACCACCCATGTCACGTTCACACACAAAAGAGCTGCGTCTGGTCCTAAGAAGAAGAAGCGCGAACGTACTGGGCCCCTAACATTTAGTATGGAAGACGACGTCGATGCTAATGATACCTCTGTTACCAACAAAGTGCCCCGCCGTTGTCATCGATCATCTCATGCTTCCAACGTGTAGTTGCAAAACGCGTGTCTTTGTCATGCATAGCCCAAGTTAACCGCCATATTGTCAGCGCCCCCAACCTATGAAAAAAACGGGTCTTCGGACAATTTTAGCAGTCTCCACAATGTCGTTCATCTGCCTCACTTGATGTGTTCCACTCTACAGACACTTAACGAGACACCCCTCGTCATTTTGCTAAACATGAATGAGCCACAGCATATCGCCCAGGACAACCGCCTTGAAATGATCCTTCAACAGTCCAAAAATCTGGCTGCGTACGTCATATTTACTCTCTACTCATACTCATAGGAAATACAAACAAAACATGGCGAACTATGAGCGTAACACGGGCCACAAGCATCCGCTTGAGGCGCAACATGAACAAGAGGCGTCGAAAAACGACGCACCCAAGGAACTAAATCTCGAGTTTCCTGAACGAAAAGAGTTGTGACATACTATGCATTTTGCGAAAAGTTTCTAGTTCTTCTTGCCATAACGTACATCTTGCATGTAGCATAAATTTCATCCGTCCCGACCTTTCTTGGATGATGTTTCTCACAAGCGCGCTTTTCTCTCTTGGCTCAAGCCCTGTTCGTTCTCCACCTCGGAGATATATGAGTAAAGAACCTGACTGCGCCATTTCGACATGGATTATCGCGCAAGACTCTAAATAAGCTTTACACTAATACGTACACTAAAGCAGCTTTCCTGAGCTGCCCGGAGTGTATGTTCCCGGCGCTAGTGCTGTTAAGAAGAACCAGGGTCGTCTGTCGCTTAAAGCCCTACGCAACTGCATCAGTTTCTCGATTTAACAGCACCGCCTCAACCATGACGCATCTACCGAAGAATGAGAGTGAATGGCGTGCTGTTCTAAGTCCCGAACAATTCCGTGTCCTTCGCCAAAAAGGCACTGAAATGGCCGGCACAGGAGCATACAACAAACATTACGAGCCAGGCGTGTACGAGTGCGCCGGTTGTCGCGCTCCGCTCTACAAGAGCACGACTAAGTTTAACAGTGGATGTGGATGGCCAGCATTTTTCGACGCCATTCCAGGTGCCATCTCGAGGCACGATGATTTTTCATTTGGCATGGTACGTGCGGCAGATTGGTTCCTAACTCACCCAAGAAACGCACCGAAATTACGTGCAAGAACTGTGGCGGTCATCTCGGACACGTTTTCTATGGCGAAGGATTTCCCACGCCCACAGACGAGCGGCATTGTGTGAATTCCATTTCGTTGTCATTCAAGGAAGAATAATCAGAGCACATAACAACAAACTTCAAATGATGGGAAGGAGGCATGTCACTTTGATATTTACATAGACATGGCCCAATATGTACGTCATCAAATACACAGACCTGGGTATGTCATGACGGCTATGAGTTTGCTTCTTTTGGTTCCAACGAAGACGAAGAACATTGATGAGCTTGAATCATCGCCGTCAGTTGCTCGCGAACTTGCTCTGCAAGACGACCGTGTTCACCGAGCCACGGCGCAGTCTGGCCGGGCCGCGACAAGTTCGACAAGAGTTGGTCGAAGATGGGGTCCTTATCTAATGCACGCATGACATCGCTCTGTCGAAGACGCGGATCACGAAAGGCAAGCCTGTCGACATCTTTCGTTACGCATTCATGCAAACGTGTCTCAAGCTGTTCGCGAAAAACTGCATGCTCCTCACTTTGCAAAAACTCATGTAGCATCTGTTTCCGCAGCTGATCAAAGTGTCCTTGGCGCATGAATTCTTCGGCTAAAGCATCTGGGCAAAGTGGCTGCATCGCCGTAGTAGATTCACTCATCCCTGCACACGTGTCAGTCCAATCCGATATTTGTCGTCTTTCTCCGAAAGACAACACGAAAAAGAAGCTGTATCAGAACCCGATGAATCCTCAAAAACCTCCTACTACAAACCCTGCGCAAAATTTGTACACAAGCACGAGGGCTGACGAGTGTCAGAGTGAGAAGGCCCATTCGGTCCGCCCATCGGTAATGATTTCATCCGCTAGCACCTTTGGCATATACGGTACATACTTATAATCTGGACAAAATGTAAGCAAAGTTCATAGAAGCAAGAGCAAAATGTATAGGATAGCAGAAAAAAAGCGAGAGGGAAGGTAGAATGATCAGACAAGGCTGAAACTGATAACTAAGAGTGTGTCTCCATATGTGGATGCAGAGTAATTCTAGAGCTTGGTTCTTAGGGTTCATCATAGAATAGCGGGACTTGGAGTCGAAGAGGGGGGAGGAGCGGTATACTTACATGAAGGGTATCAAGAGATGCCCATGACCATGAGACAAGACACACTGGATGCACAATAGCAAGCTGCCCGTTCTCGAACCCAACCGTTTTAAATGCTAGAGAAAAAAAACATACTCGGGGTCCGCGGTACGGGCCTACAGTCACGTGGTAGCGTGTACGGTCAGGTGCACGCTTGCGTTAAGTTGAACTTGATAGCAGAGTGACGACGTATGGAGGTAGGTGTTCGTTAGAGGCATTTGACCTGACGTGCATCAAAGCATCGCCATCACAATGGACAGCTGGCAATCGCCGCTTTCGAGCCGCTATGCGAGCAAAGAAATGTCAAACCTGTTTTCGAATGCTGTAAGTAAAGCAATGGACGCTAATAAATTACTAGACGCGCTTTGGAACATGGCGTCAACTGTGGTTGAACCTGGCCATAGCCGAGAAGGAGCTGGGCCTTCCGATCCCAGATGAGGCCATCGAGCAAATGCGTGCGCATCTCAAGCTCGACGAAGAACAGATGAGACTCGCTGCTGAGGAAGAAAAGCGTCGTCGACATGATGTCATGGCACATGTCCATGTATTCGGTCTCATGGCACCTGCAGCTGCACCATTTATCCAGTACGTGCGAGAGTCAAATCCCCATCTTTCTTTTACTTACACACTAGTCTCGGTGCCACGTCCTGCTATGTGACGGACAATGGTATGTACGCATGATGTCCGGGTGCTAACGCGACAGCCGATCTCATTTTCTTGCGCAAGGGCCTCGATCTCTTGCTGCCCAAATTGGCCGTCGTGATTCAACGGCTTGCGACCTTTGCTGAAAAGCACCGCGCATTGCCAACGTTGGGCTTTACCCACATGCAGCCCGCACAGCTCACTACCGTTGGAAAACGTGCCACCCTGTGGATCCAGGACCTGCTGTGGGATTTGCGGAACATTCAGCGTGCACGCGACGACCTTGGATTCCGCGGTGTTAAAGGCACTACAGGTACACAAGCCAGCTTCCTTCAGCTTTTCGATGGTGACCATGACAAAGTCGAAGCCCTTGACGAGCGCGTGACGCAATTATTCGAGTTTCCATACGCGTTGCCCGTGACGGGACAGACGTACTCGCGAAAGATTGACATTGACGTGCTATCGTCGCTTTCGTCATTCGCTGCTTCCGCTCTTAAGATTGCAACTGACATTCGTCTGCTGTGCCACTTGAAGGAGGTCGAAGAGCCATTCGAGAAGGACCAGATCGGCTCCAGCGCTATGGCGTACAAGCGTAACCCGATGCGCTCTGAGCGTATTTGTGGCCTGGCTCGTTGGCTTGGCAACACACTGAACAGTGCGCGCGAGACGGCCGGTGGTCAGTGGATGGAGCGAACGCTTGATGACAGTGCGAACCGCCGCTTGACGATTCCTGAGTCGTTCCTCACGGCCGATGTGATTCTGACGATTCTTCAGAACGTCAGCGAGGGACTCGTGGTGTACCCCGCGATCATTGCCCGTCACATTGCTGCGGAGCTCCCATTCATGGCTACGGAGAACATTATCATGGCCATGGTCCGCAGTGGCGGTGACCGGCAAGACTGCCATGAACGAATTCGCGTTCTTTCACACCAAGCTGCTCGTGTCGTGAAGGAAGAGGGTGGTGAGAACGACTTGATTGAGCGTGTGAAGGGCGATCCCTACTTCGCGCCTATTTCGGATCGTCTCGATGCCTTGTTGGATCCCGCAAGCTTCACGGGCCGCGCGCCTCAGCAGGTCGACGCTTTCTTGACGAAGTGGGTCAAGCCAGCTCTTGAGCCTTACGCAGCACAGCTGGCCAGTTCCGGCCGCGCCGAGCTCTCTGTCTAGATGAGGTTCCCTTCCTTTCTTCCTCTTTTTTCTCCTAGCTACGTAGATGCCTTTGCGCATTCACCAGTAGTCTTCTGAACGAGGTGCTATATGTACATGCTGCTGCGTTGAGGCGGCCGTCCACATGTCCGTCCACGAACGCATCGCCTGTCGCCGAGCTTGATTGCCAGCTGACACAGTGGGTATGATGCGACGGTGTGGGAGTGAGACCATCAGGGCCATCAATTCATAAAACGAAGAGTGCTCTGAGTACGGCACCGCGTATATGCGCACCGCGTGTGTGCTTTGGCGTTGCGGCTCAAGTTGTTTGTAGGTAAAAGTGGGTGGCACGCATTCTTTCACCAAATCATCAATGGACTTTTTCGGTGCTAGTGAGCGACCACTGAACGTCCAGCCAGTGGGCCGGATGGCAATCGTGTGAGAAATTGACATGCCGCGCCGCACGAACGTTTCTGTGTAAGCGCGCAATGTATCCAGAGAGAGGGCATTCAAAGTCACCACATGCACACGCGCAGACATGGGGTCTTTTGTAAGGCGACTCTGTAGTGTTGGATCGTCAAGCAGAGCATAGGTCTCGTATTTTCGGGCATCCGCGCAGTAAATGCAAGAGTCCAACGCTTTAGCGAGTGCCAAGAACAGCCGCTCTTTCCCAATCGAATAAGAGCCAACTACAACCAAAGGTTGACTGCGGACCTGCGGCTGCTTCAACCATGTTGACATGAGAGTGACATCGTGAGGCTGCGCATGTGGCATCACCACCAAATCGATACACGCCTGAACGACCTGTGCCTGTGGAGGAAAGCAATACCGCGGATCGAGGTAGGTCGTGTCGAGATAAATTGCATCCAGGATGCCTAGCTGCAAAGCTGGGTGCGTCTTATGTGCGGGACAGGCGCGAAAATCGCCACAGTGCAGGTATCGGAACACGCGCGAAGTGCCGATGTGTGGATTGCGTATGCTCGACGGAAGGATGTGCGCGGTCAGCGGCCCTTCAAACAAAAACAAACACGAGCCTGGACAATGATTAGCGTCAATGCATGTCACGTAGACACCACCAGAGTCAGGAATCAGTGTGCGCACATCGAGTGCAATGGGTCGCAGCCACATTTTGTCGACGCGCAACTTGGCGTGAACAAGACGCGATGTCGCAGGTGTGCAGTAGATGGGACCGTGCTTCCAGGTTGATGAAAGACCAGCATAATGGTCAGAGTGAAAATGCGTCAGAAAATACGCTGTGCATCCCTCTATCGCTCCGTACCGAAATGCATCAACCGCTAGTGGCATGCCATCTAACACCTTGAAGAACGGGATGCGACGATTATGTGTCTTGCTTAGTCCCGGAAGAATAGCCTTCCACTGCTTTTCAACCTCTTTCGAAGCACTTTCGGTGCCACATGAGCTCGCATGTCGTACTATCTCACTTTCTGGCCATTCAACATGGCACAATGGGCAAGTGACGCGCTGAACACTGGCTTTTAAGGCAGCTTGCAAATGCCTATCGGCCTCCTCCTCTGTCTTGGGTGACTCGGCACTGAATTCTGCGACTCGTGCGCGTTTCTTCGGTGGCGTCATGCATATATGCACGTCAAATCTCTAGTGGTCGAGTCAAAGAAGAAAAAAAAAAGACTCGGCGACCAAGTGAGAGCAGCAATGAACAAGTGTCAGAGGTACGAGTTATTTTTTATTTCTCTCTCATATTGGGCGCGAAGAAAATGAAGTAACACCGAGCCATGCCCCGCACATCCCTCCGTCACTTTTCTTTGATCACAGTTCTCCACACCGCCCATCATCCATCAGCCATTTGTACATTCCACACCGTAAGCGAGGCACGTAGTTTTTCGGCGTTGTAACATCGAGACGCTCATTTATTCTACGTTTATACGTATGGCAGCCAACTTTTGGTCTTCAACGCAATGCCATACATGGCTCCTTCCGCCCGGTACAACTCTCAAAGCGCGTGCAGAAGACCTGAAGTACGCAAGTGCCATAGATGTCGCGGCTCTCTGTGCGTGGTGCCTGAATACAATCTCAGACCTGTGCGTGCGGTTAGGTGCTCAGCAGCGGGTGATTGCCACAGCGTGTATGTACTTTCAACGGTTTTATGTCAAGAACTCGTATGTCACGACTGATCCGATAGTGGTATTGGTGACATGTGTATATTTGGCGAGCAAAGTCGAAGAAGCCCCTATTCGCATTCGCATCGTGTGTGCTGAGGCATCCAAGATGATGAATGAAAGAGGTTACCGTGAGATGCCGAATCATGTGCCACTTCTTGCAGAGATGGAGTATTGCTTGCTCGAAGAGCTAGAGTTTGACTTGGTCGTCTTCCACATATACCACCTTCTGCCGAACCTGTGTGAGGTCTGTCTTAATGCATGCAAGATCTCTTCCCAGCATAGTGACACGAAAGATGTGATGGCTTCGCTTTTACAAATGGCATGGTACATCGCCAACGACATGTACCGCACACACCTGCCACTGGAACACCCGCCCTACGTGCTTGCAGTGGCGTGTGTCTATCTGGCCCTGAGTATCTCACCAACGCTTCGCGAGTCACTGAAAGCCAAGTTTCATGGCGCATTTGACGAAGCATCCCCCGACTCTGACACAATAAAGTTTCTCGCCAGCTTCAATGTATCGTTGCCGATTGTCACCCGCGTCATTCAAGATATGTTATCGCAATATCAGTTGTGGCACACGTTAGCACACCCGAGTTCCGGCTCTAGTCTGCTCACCGACCACAAAACGCTTCTTCGACGAATGTATCGCATGCGTGAAGATCGCTGTCGAGCTATGCAAGCGTGATGAGAAAGTTGCGATGTTTGTTTTTTTTTATATATTGTCGGCTTTATACACCTCCCACACTGTATCAATAAATGTAGCAGGATCATGTCCATATCGACCCAGAAATAAACCGTCCACGGCATCACTGATTTTAGAGTATAGTCCAAGTTTGGCTGAGCCACCATATATGATACGTAAAGAAACATCATGGCGTTCGGGAAACTCTGCCAGGCACCGCGAGCGCAGAGCCTGCGTCACAGCTCGTATATGCTCGGGCGTTGCGGGCTCTTCCTTTCCAATGGCCCACACAGGCTCATAGGCTAGACAGATGGGTGCATCATGCGGAACATTCACTAGAACTGGTGCGACTTGATGCCAGCATTCATCGACAGCCAGGAGCGTGTCGCTAGTGCATGTTCGTTCGCCCACACACACAAGAGGGATGAGGCCATATCTCACGCACTGGAATGCCTTACGAGCAACAATTTCATCCGTCTCATTGAACAAGTGACGCCGCTCCGCATGGCCAAGTTCCACCAGACGGCATCCGGCCTGAGCAAGTGTCGAGGCTGCTACTTCGCCCGTATAGGCACCGCGTTCGTATTCACATACATTTTGTGCGCCGATCCACCAGTGCGTCGTCGATCGAGACAATATTTCTTGGACAGATTGTAAAGACACAAAGTCTGGGAGTACAAATATATCCAGAGCTTGAGTGCCTTGATGATCAGCTATGGGGAAATTGGGGTGCATATTTGCACACTGTAAAAGCCCACGCGCATAGGTCTGAGTACGTGCATAGTCGAAGTACATTTTCAAAGATACACCAACGATCCGACGTCGACTTGGATGTCTATAACATCTTGTAGAAGCGCTGGATGTCATTCTCTCCACAGGCATGCGAACGGCTGGAAGATGCAGAGGGGTCTCTCTTGAGGGACGCCAGCTAGGACGACACGTTGGCGTCTGTGAGCGGATGATTCGTGCCTCCACATAGATGGAGCACAAGGACTTTCGTAGCAGGTAAATGAATCCCAGGGAAAGCCTCCACAGGTCTCTTTCATAGCCTCACACCCACGAGAAACATGGAACCGTTAATGGAATCGGTGGGAAAGCAGTGTCAAGATCAACTAGGTATGTACATTTGAAAAAAAAGGAAGGAACGAAAAAAGAAAGCTCACACGACCAGCTGTATTTCAGCGGTGTATTTATGTCCACCGAAATGACCCAGCCTCCTGTACACAACCTCAGCAGGAACTAGCCAAGTGTGCATCAAACGCAGTGCCAATGCTGCAGACCATCAAGCGGACGTGCGGCCACTTGATTCGCGAGTATGATCAGTGTCTGGCTGCGAATAAAGATGCCTCTTCAGATGAGCTTGCAGTCCAGTGTACATCAAAATTGCGCGCGCTCGCGGAGTGTGCAGAGGCAGTAAAGCTAAATAGCCAAACCGCCTAGACCTAGTCGCGCGAGCATTTGTGAGACAAATGGCACGATGCCGCGCGGACGTGGTGGTGGCGGCACACGTGCAGACCGAGCATAGACAAATGATTGACGCATGCAGACAAAGAAGACGCCACCCAAACCCCATAGCACACCTTGCCATAAAGGGGAGATGAGCTGTTCCCACAATAGGAGCCACAGCATGGGCCGCCACTGAATCGCATATACCTTTTCCCAGGGAGTATGGGTAGCACTAACGTAAGATTCAGGTGAAACACCATCAATAAAAACGTGTTGTCGAATCGTTGACAAGAAAAATTGCTCAAGACGCATGTCAGGGAGAGCGGGTAGTTTGGTAGGACCGATGCCAGAGGATATATCTACATTGCTTGGCTTGGTGCTGCTGCTGCTGTTGCTGCTCACGGAAGAGTCAAAAGACATTGCCCTTGTCATATGAAATGGCAGGAATAGATACAGAAAATGAAGGGCGACTGACCTTGGCCCTGCCTGAGTGCGAGCGTGCCTCTGTGTAGCTTGTGCTGCTGCTTGTCACAGGTGGGACTTGTTGTGTCGGATCACCGGAGTATAGGTTCAGATGACTAAAAAAACAGGGAAGAGCAAGGGGAGGGTTCATTCAGAGACAAGGAATCAGCGCCCAAGAGTTCAAGTCAAAATGGGCGAAGAGAAAAATGGCTTGCGCTCATTTGTGCGGGGGAGAAAAACAATCCGTTCTTACTCCGCACACGGCAAAGGAGACACGGATGAGCAAAAAACCACTGGGCTTGCGCAATGCATCGCTATGGTCAAACGTGCGAGACCCGAATATAGTTATGTCCGACGCGATAGATGCATTGCAACATCACCACATTCCTAGCGTGCGGCAGGCCATGGATGCGATGTTTCAACGAGTGTGCGTGTGTTGAGGTAACGGCTTACCTAGCAGGACATACGGCTTGGTTAGCGACGTGGATGGAACCGGAGTAGAGGAGACGTTGGCTGACGCAGAAGATCAGCTGACTTCCCTTGCTCAATACTTGATCGAAACCGGACTCGCTGGCATGCCATTATCGCAGGAAGACGATGTGCAACAAGTCACACGAATTGTATTTGAGCAGCGAGCGCGCCTAAGTGATGCGACATCTATGGTATCGAGTATTCTTGCTCACAAGAAGAAAAGTACCTAGCAAGGGACGACATCCCATGCAAAAACGGTGTCTGGCGGCAGCTCGAGAGTGTCGATGTGTTGTAGATAGGGTGCATGCTGAAGCGGAGTCGCTGTATACCCAACGCCGTCTTCACCCACACGTACTGGTGATACGGTCACGATGACTTTGTGTAGGAGATGATGCGAAGCGAGTATGCTATCGATCACAGCTGCGCCACCCTCAACCATTACAGAATGTAGTTGCTCATGCGCCAGAACATGAAAGATTGATGGCCAAGCGAGATGGAGCTTGCCTTGCGGATTTGTAAAGGTCTCGACGGTGCGTATATGAGCGCCGGCGTGCTCAAGTGCCTGCCGCCGCGTTTCCCATGCTTTGCGAGCGTTCTGATCTGCCGGCTCAGCACACAGCACAAGTGGATCAGCGCGGGGGACTCGCTGAAGAAGACGGCACTCGCATGGCATTTGAAGATGGCAATCGAGTATCACAGGTCTAGGAGACAAACCTGAATAGTTGTCCAGCCGTACGTTCAAGCGAGGGTCATCAGCGAGCACGGTGCCGATACCAACGAGGATGGCGTCGTGCATCGCACGCAAATGGTGTGTCATGTTCATGCTTTTCTCGCCACTCAGACGCAATGGCCTCTTGTTTGCCCCAGCGATTTTCCCATCCTGGGACTGTGCGAACGTCAAAGTCACCCACACATTGCCGGGACCTAGCTCTTGTGGCGCATGTGTACCTAAAAATACCTCCATATGGTGTCAGGTCAAAATAAGACTGGACGAGACGTGGAGAAATCCCTGATGGGGCGTGTCAGATCCGTTCGTGCTCTTGTGTCAAACACAAGAGCACGAACGAACGAGAGCGTGTGTGAGTGCCAATACCAAGTAGTTGCTTCGCGTACTCGTTTGCCTTCTGTACCCTTTTTATTACTTCCCTGTTATTCGACACATTCCACTACGACGAGTTATCTGCCAGGATCTTCGGCGAGCTGCACATTTACCCCTACTTCCATCCGCTCAAACAAGTCCTGCCATCGCTTCCAAACCTGACCCGAGACTTTCCACCCCTAAATGTTGACGACATTGTATGTGGCACGTCATGCGCACCGAATGAACCACAGCGAGTTTCGAAGTGAACAAGCGTCAGTTCCGCGCGATCCACCGTTAACGGCACGTGGCGAGGAACAAATCCACGACCTAGCCGCATTCTTCGCACGCATGCCAGCGGATGAGCAGCCACAGCTGATCATATGCTCGCCATACACGCGGTGCGTACGAACAGCACTTCCGATTCATGAGAAGCTCGGTCTCGAATTGTGTATTGAGCCGGGGCTGGCTGAATGGTTCGGACCGGTTTGGCCCAAGGATACCGGGTTGCACCCGAGTCCCCGAACAGCTGAGCACCTGGTGGCTCAGTTCCCAACAATATCAACGCGATGGAAGCCACTGCTGTATCCGGATCCCCGCGGAGAATCGATTCCTGGCGTGCACGAGCGAATGAGAGAGCTCATGCGACGGATCAACGAGCGATGCTCGGCTTGGGGTCTGACACGAATATTACTTGTGTCGCATGCAGCGACGATCATTGCATTAGGTCGTATGCTACAAACGCAAGGCACGTACGAAAGTGTGCGTGAGAAAGAGATCCGTGCAGGTACAGCGAGCGTGAGCAAGTACACACGGCCGCATGTGCACGCACAAATATGGCATCAAGAGTACAATGGGCGGACATCATTTCTACCACATGGTGAAGAGCGTCACTGGGACTTTAGTTTCGTGCCTGACAACAATACAGAGCCAGGCATGGGCGTGCACTGGCACGATGTGTATGCACCGCAAGATCATCAGCTTATTTTCCATCCGAAGCTTTAGCTTGTGGTGTGCGAGGCCATGGTAAGCGTGAGGGAAGTTGTGCCCATGGGCATGGACAGACACGTTGATTGTCTGGCTGATGATCCAGGATATCGAGAGCTTCCGACACTGCCTTACTCCGCACAAGCATAGTAGGCTTGTGGCGGTTACATTGTGTGTAACGATGGATATTGGGATCCACGTTCGTTCTGATGCTGATGCTGGTGCTGGTGCTGGTGCTTTGGGATTGTTGATGCGGCGGCGTTGGCGGCTGCGCCGTATCAAAGGCAAGTGAGACGGGATCGCGAGCTACAATTTCCGCCAGCATCTCAAGTCCACCGCGCCAAGATGGAAAGTTGGGATGACTTCGTAGACGCGTAAATGCATGTGGCACACTTTCACACAATGTCTTCGTCTCGCGCTGCGTGGATACGGGCAAGTGAACGTTCCGCGAGATGGCTGTACAAAATTCGGCGAGTGTCGGATCAGTTTGGCATGCAGAACAGGTGCGTCGATCACCCGTGCACTGTGGGGCAAGTTGGGAGCTTGAAGCTGAACAAGTCGCAGCCCCAAATTGTGACATGTTGCCGGGCGTGACGGCCCACAGACGCGGACGCGAAGAGTGATGCGGTCGTATTGGCAAGCGCATCGCATTCGAGCTACTAGGTTCAGGTGCCTTGGTGTACCAAAGAGTTGGCTTTGGAGCTGAGCCAGAGTCTGAGCCAGCACCAGTTACAGATGGCTTGGCCTCGTCGAGTTCTAAGCGCGCCTTTCCGCGACACACGCACACCGTTGCATCTGTGCAAAACCCACAGTCAAGATCAAGCAAAGGATCCTCTCCTTCGCTGAGCGATGCGAGAGGTAACGAGGGCTCATGCTTGCGACGTAGCGGGACCGCACGAGTGGGAGTGTATGACGTAGATGGGATGGCCTCGGCTGTCTTGACTTCGGAAGAAGTTGAAAGCGTTGGTGAAGATGGTGGCGAGAATGTGCTGTTTGCCGAGCGTAATCCATAAAAGTGCTTATGGTCCTGCGCATGTGATCCCGCGACGTTCACTTCTGTGCCTTCAGTGCCAACCGCTGAAAATTTCGACGGTCCTGTTGTCCCCGACGTTGGGGTGCCACGGATGGAAATAGCATCCCGTGAAGAACAATGTGTGTGTGTCTTCTCATGCAATGGTGGCTGACAACCTGTAGAATGAGTGGTCGCTTGTGCCTCGGCACATCGTCGGTAAGCTAAGAACTGTTGCTCCATTTGCTCGTAGCGCGCACGCAGTTCCTCGTTCGACTTGCGAAGAGCATTTGCTTCTTCACGGCACTGAAGTGCAATGCGTTGCATTTGCACATTAGCATCAATTTCTCGCGCTTGATACTGGGCGACTTTCTGCTCAAGCTCACACACGTACGCATGCCGGCGTTCTCGAAATGCTCGCTGAGAAGCGCGATTCTGGGCTTTTCGCTTTGTTGGCGGGACCGAATCCGAGGGCTTACGCCCGGGCTTTCCACGTGCAGGTAGGACCCACTCTTTGCTGGGCTTGATGATATCGCTTTCGGCACCCAACACGTTCATATCCACCGTGGGATCGGGCGGCATGCTTGCACACAGTACAATAGAAGACATCAATTGCCAGCCTCTTCTCCCGCCTACAAACGGCTTCTGACAGAGACGCTAGAATTATAGGAAACTGCGACTGTGGTTGCGTGTGGTTGTTCGGCTATAAAAGGTGATGGCGACAATTGGACCACACAAGTCGGATGTGCCTTGTGGGACAGGCAATGATGATCCAGAGCACGCACGAGCATTTAATCTGATAATGCATGCAAGTGCCACGTGGATCTGTCCACTGGGACTCTGATACGAAGCGAGGTGTCGGTGAGTGGGTGGCTAAGTTAATTCGCTTTGAGTCCCCCAAAGTGAATTTGGACAGAGTTGTGTTGGCGCAGTGACCCAGCATCAAGAAGGTCCTAAAGCCCAGTACTGGTTGCACTGACTGGCAAGGGCAAAGGCACATTGCTTGAAGCAGGCGGTTTTTAGTTGTGAAGTATGAGCGAAGGCGATGCTGAAGACGTAACTAGCTGGGACTTGTTTGAAGAGCCGCGCGATTTCCGTCCACCAACGCCGCCACCGACAGAAGCTCAACACGTGCGAAAAAATGGCGACGTCGTGACAATGCGTCTCGTAGGCTCACACCCTCTTTGGGGGCACTACTTGTGGAATGCAGCTCCTACTCTTTCTATGTACTTGGAAGAGCACGATGCTCTGGTGCGCGACAAGTATGTGCTCGAGCTGGGTGCTGCTGCGGGTCTGCCATCGATTGTGGCAATGAAGCTGGGGGCACGGGCCGTTGTGGCCACGGATTATCCGGATCCTGATTTGATGCAAAATTTGTCATTCAACCTCGCACGGTACGGATCGGCCAAAGCTCTAGGCTACATATGGGGTGCAGATTGTGCGCCGCTCAAGGAGCATGCGCCTCATGGCTACGACCTGCTTTTGCTTTCAGACTTGATCTTTAACCACCAGGCGCATCCAGCGCTTATCGATACCCTGGACCGCTGCCTGCATCCCCAGGGGCAGGCGCTTGTGTTCTTTAGTCATCACCGACCACATATGGCTGAACGCGACTTGGCTTTCTTCACCTTGGCTTCGCAGCGTGGCTACATTTGTGAAAAGCTAGATGAATGGCTCCTTACGGTACGTACCGGAAGCACGTCGAAGCCCCCACCCTCCCCCCTCCTCCCCTTTCTCACAGCATATGCTAACTCGTCCACTTTGTACATATCATCGCGAACCGCACCTATGCTCGTTACTTTCTTTCATCTCACTCGTATAGCCCATGTTCCCTGATGACCCAGGTGATGCTAATATACGTGCTACAGTGCATGGATACGTAGTACGTCCCACATGAATTCAATCATTCCCCCATGGCAGTAGGGTCTTTTGCTGGCTTGTCTTTAGCGGCCAAGTCATGTCGCAACCGAGACAACGCAGCCTCAGCAGCCACACGTTCTTTTTGGATGTCGTCAGTTCGCTTCGTGCGCGCTGTCCCACGAACACTTAGTTTAGCAATGGCATGCGTAAGTTCACGTGTGCTCGGAAGCACGGACGCTTCGGCGTCTTCAACTGCACTAGCGGAGTCCTTTGCTAAAGATGAGTCGGCTGCTTTCGGCGAAGCCACAGTGGTTGGTGAGACAGCTCGACCTCCCAAGACAGGAGCAGCCGATGCAGCGGAGGCAACGACGGCGTCTGCCGACGTAGAGTGAGTATTTTGGGCTGTTGAAGAATGCTCGGCAGGACCTGTGACAGACTCTGCATGTGACGTCGCCTCTCTGGGATCATTATTGTCTTTAGGATGCGTCCGACGATGATTCTCAGCCAAGGACTCCGGCCGAGGTGGCACTGATGCTTTGATTGGTGGAGTAACCTCGTCCGTCTCAGGGAACGGATACTCTTGTTCATTTCGTGGCGCTCCGACAGGCGCTGTCTGGTCAACGGTGGGCGAAGACGAGTCAAAGCCCTTGGTGCGCACAGGAGGATCTGGGTGCGTGGACACATGTGATGAGGACGATGGCGCATAAGTGCGAGTCTGCACTGGCTGCGCCCAGTGAGGCGTTGGTGGCAAGTTTGTGTGAGCGTTGGGCATGGCCATCGAAAGATGCATGTCCACGGGAGCGCCAGGCGCTGCATTCAAGTACGAGTTGATCCCATTTGAGACGCCTGATGTATTCAAGGCAATCCCTGGACTCATCATGTAGGGGTATATGGGAGGTGTTTCTAGGACTGAACGAAGGATGAACCCAGGCATACCTGGTGTCAATGGCACACCAGGTGTCATTGCACCGATAGGTGGAAATGAAACGGGCGGCATGGCAATGCGTCCAGGATGAGGGACGTGATGCGCGGGATCAGAAGATGCTGGCGCCGTTGTGGTCGATGAAGGAACAGCTGACGATCCCAGCGGGAACTGCGGTTGCGGCTGCGGTTGCGGCTGCGGTGATGGCTGCTGCTGCAACTGCTGGGGCTGCCGCTGCTCCGACGACAGGGGAAGCGGCATGGCGGTAGAAGCGGCCGCTGCAGCAGAGGTAGGGACAGAAGTAGCATTATTGGGTATGTGCTGACCCCAATGCATAGAGTGATCATGCAGTTGGGATGGCATGACAGTGTGCAAGAATGGTGAAGCAGCAAAGCCAGGCGCAGCAGAAGGGGCAGTTGACACTGGCAAGCGCTGTGGTGCATGTTGGGGCAGAGGTGGTGGCAAGGGGGGCGCCATGGTATTTGATGGTGCCACGTTTCGAGAATGGAAGGCTGACGTGTATTGAGACGGATCTGTCGGCACCATGAAGGAGACGGGACCGTAGTGCGTATAACGATCAAAGTGAACCTTCAATATGCGACCGCTGTATTCATATCCGTGATACAGACGCACGGCCGTTTGGGCATCCTCTGGCGACGCGAACAAGACAGTGCCAAAACCGCGACTTCGTCCATCGGCATTGAGAGCAACGTCAGCACGCTGGATGTTGCCAGCCGCGCGAAAGAGATCTTTGAGATCCTGCCACTGGCAATGGAATGGCAAGTTCCCAACAAAGAGAACACGGCCAGGATAGGGCAAAGGCGCAGCTGTCGCTGGAGACGAATAACGGGACCACGGATCACTTGCTGCTGCATGCGAAGATGGCACGTGACGCAAAGACGAGAACGAAGAGGACGCCATAGTCGTCGGCGGCATCAGCGTGGATGATGATGACGCCGCAGAGGGTTGGGACGTAGCCGACAAAGGCGCTGCGGCTGAAGATGACACCGCCGGACCGGTCGCAGCGGCACTTGCCGAACCAGCCGATGACGCGGCGTTTATTGCCATCGGTATGAGGGAACGACGGAGATTCCTATCATGCAGAAGAGACGCGGTTTTCGACGACGTGGTTTGGTCATCGAGCGTGACATCAAGCACATGGCCATGCCAGTTGTAGCCGTGGAGGATCTGGATCGCATAGTGTGCATCCGCTTCGGTGGCAAACAGAACGGTGCCCGAGTCGACGTAGCGAGGATCGTGAAGCATGTTGTGCACATCGGCGCGGAGCACAGTGCCTGCGCGACGGAACAGATCCTTCAAGTCCTGCCAACGGACCTGAGGAGGCAAGTTCCGCACATACAATTGAGTGCGCTGATCGCCAGCTGCATGAGCACCAGCAGCCGCGCCATGGAGCATGGGCCGCGTCGCATCCAAGTCATCGCGACGCTGTATCTGCTTGTAGGGCGAGACAGAGCGAGTTGGTGATACACTACGACGCCCAAAGTGGGAGAGAAAGGGCGATGATAGAGGAAAGTGCGACTCGGTCGCTGACAGGGGTCGTGGTACCGGCGCTCCAGGAGCGCCGTTGCTTTTGGTGCCCAAAGTTGCACGAAGATCTGACATGCTAGATGCACGTGAGTCTGTCGACGCGGTTGGTGCATTGGTGCCAGGCCCGCCGTCGCTAGGACACAGAAGCATGGCATTGGAAGCGAACTCTGGGCCGGATGAAGGAAGAACATTCAAGGATGGCATACTGGGAGGGAGACCCGAGTCTGAGAGATTTGTTGCGCTACTCGCACGACGGCTCATAACCGCAGCGGCATTGGAGACACCATCCAGCACGCTAGGTATGGAAGTTCGACGAATTGTCGCGTGATCGAGTTCATGCTCAGACTTGTTGTTTGAGGCGATCGCTAAAGGCTCAAGGGTAGTATTGGGCGATCGAGCAAAACGCATCGACCGGGAGCCCGACCCAAGGAGGAGGACGAAGGCGTACGATAAGACCAGACTCCTCTAGCGAGTCGCAGAGGGATGGAGTACTGACCGCTACGCTGACTCTGCTCTCTCAGGTGCCAAACGATCGCGTCGCCGGTGTATCGTGGTATCACGTGATGTTCACTCGTCCTATCGGACCCACTTGGCCCAGCCAGGCGTGTTGCGTCAGAGTGGATGAGATGGAGAAACTCGCCGAGCCAGAAATTTCTTCGTTGGGCTCAGGTAAGGTGGGCACAAGGAAGGTGAGAGACGGAGGGTGGAGTTCTTCCACGTGGGAAGGAGTTGGAGGAGGAGGATGTGGCCAGATGACCAAGCACGACATAGTGGATAGAGGTGTGTATGTGTTAGGTCGTGTGGAAGCGTGTGCCGTTGGTGCAGCGACGATTTGGCTCTCGTCTTCTCACAAGATTACACACACGTTAACAGCGTAGCAGCAGCCGTGGCAGTATAAGCATCGGCAGTGAGAATCCCCCCAGAACAACCTAGATGACTGGGCTTCTTTTAGGACGATGTGCACGACAAGCTGTGCGCACCAACGCGGCACTGTTGCGCGCACGCTCAAGTTGGAGATGGGAGAGCACCGAAGCTGCAGCCACAGCAGCAGCTGGCGTGACACGAAGCAACGAGAGCCGCCTTACGAAGGCAGATGTAGCGCATACGGCGTCGCCTGTGTCTGAAACAGCAATGCAACGAGCGCTACCTATCCTGTTCAACACGGAGGAACTCGCGAGATTCCCCGATCTGCTCAAGGAACCGAAGGCGTTGCACGATGTGCCTGTGTATCAGTACGAAGCGACGGAGCAAGTGCCATATACGAACAGTGTGACTATGTACAATGAGACGGAGCGTCCGTACTTTGCGACGCCGCCGCCTTCTGTGCTGGCTGTTATGACGTCTGGTAGTGATCTGGGCGAGGAAGTGAACTCTGAGAGCTACCTGAGCTCCGTCACACCATTGAGTGCGATGGAGATCCGTCAGTTGCACCGCTACAACATTACGATCAAGCGCGTCGTCAATATGACCGGCAAGGGCCGTGTGCCTAGTTGGTACTCGCTCGTCATTGCAGGCAATGGCCGTGGACTCGTGGGCTATGGCGAAGGCAAAGATACCAACATTGGCCGTGCTAACAAAAAGGCATTCCATGCCGCTGTGAAAAACATGGATCTCGTGTCGGTCCACCGCTCAAAGAGTGGTGCCAACACGGTGGAAACGCCCGTCGAGGGCCACTGGGGTGCTACGCGCGTCGCGATCCGTCCACGACCCGCTGGCTTTGGCCTGCGTGTGCCCAATGTGCTACACCCTATTGCGCGCGCAGCAGGATTCACAGACTTGAGCGCGGCCGTGTATGGCTCATCGAATGCGATGAATGTCATCAAGGCCGCGCTCCAGGTCCTGTGGGGTGGCAGTGCGCCCATCGGGATGGGTGGCGGTGTGCGTGGTAAGATGCGCCGAGGCGATCGTGGACAGGGTGCACGTACGCGACGTGATATGGAGCTGAGTCGTGGACGCCGCCTGGAAGAACTGGATGTCTAGGCTCTGCTAGGTGGAGCGTGATATCGGATGTATGTATGCGAATTGCGATTATACGTGCAAGAAGGGAGAGAGAGAGAGAGACTATTTGGGACCAAAAAAAATAATAGTCTTGGGGATAGATGAGCCTGCGTATATGCGCTAGGAGGATGTATGTATCTCTGATGAACTCGACATAGAAAGAGGTAGAGCGCATAACCGAAAAAAAAAGGGAAGGGGAAAGCACGACGCTCGATGATGTACGTGGTTCATGTCGCAGATACATCACGTTTCAAGGCAGCGTCAAGCATGTCAACACACGCACGGAATCGCTCGTCTGACACCGGCTGCTGCGAGGTGCCGGCATGCGGGATCGGTGCATTGTCGAGGCCCCAGCCGAAGCTCAGACGCACCATCGCAAGGTACTCGGCAGCTGAGTAGGTGTCCTGGGCCGTTGAGAGCCAATGCTCTGGCTCGCGAGCCAGCATCTCCCAGAGGCGCTTGCTTCTGTCCAGATCGATGCGCCGAGGCTCGTCGACGATGTTCTTGAGGTTCTGCTGGAGACTCAGCAGGTTTCGCAGCATCTTGGTGACGCCATAGCGATTGATGGCCGTCACGTGCAAGACGGCTTCCGTCATGATCGTGTCCATGAGCACATCGAGGCCGTCAAAGACGTACGCATGGTGCGTGGGAAGCATGGTTTCTTTGTACACCTCATGGCACGCACCCAGCTCTGTGTTCAGCTCGACGACATGTGCGTCGGGTTCCATCGACAGCGCATCACACACGTACGAGCCAAGCACGGCAGCTCGCAGGTAGTAGAGCGTCTTGAGCCGTAGCTCGACGCGCAACGTCATCAGCACGCATTTGGCCAGCATGGCATACATGGACGGCACATCCTGCCAGAGAGATTGGGTGCCTGACGCCACAGGCAGAGGAAGCGCCGTAGTGCGACCATCGGCATTGGCGGACGAAGTGGGCGTCGCTGCAACGGATGGAGCTGAGCTCGCCACGTCTCCGGCTGCTGGATCGACGTGGAACTGTGCGATGTGCATGCCCAACCAGTGCAGCGTGTGGTGCAGAGTGCCAAGCGCCAAGTGCCGCTTCCGCGACGTGATGAGGTCGGAGCGCTTGAGATCCAGGCCCTCGGCCATATGCAGCTCGGTCCGCGCCTCCGCGCGGCACACGTCCACAGCGCGCGTGCTGGATGGCGGCGCATCGAGAGCCGTCGCAAGGCATGCATACAGCTCTGGGCGCTGTGCCCACACGGCAGCCAGCAGGTAGGGCCCATTGGCCGAGTCGGCATCTTCGGCAACGAGACGCTTGAATCGTGCATTGCATGCCTCATAGTACACGAGGAACGCCGCGATGATCAGGTTCGCAAAGCCGGCTTGCTCGAACGGCGCTGCCTGCAGCATCGCATACAGGCTCTCGACGAGCGAGACAAGCTGCACGCTGCTGCGCACGACCGCTCGCGACACGCCCACGCGAGCGGCAGGCTCAGCATGGAATGCATCAGGCGCACTCGAGGCACCCTGCACAAGAGCGTGCACCTGCTCGCCCAGGAGCGGGAGGAACCGCTCCTGGACAAACTCACGGAGGAAGCGGCCAAAGTCGGCGGCATGCGCAGCGTCAGCAGGCAGGACCTGCTCAGCCCGCTGCACGAACTGGAGGGTGGGCGGCAGCAGAATGGACGCCGTGAACGTGAGTGGCTTTACGAGGCGACGGTGTCCGGCGCCCAGGTATTCGTCTGTGCGTGTGCGCGGCTCCAGGACGAACGGCAGCGCCGTATCCTGACCCACAAGACCCGGCACGTAAGCATCGAGCGCCTCGTCGACGACCTCGGACGCCTCGCGCACAGCCGCACTGGGCCGGCTGGCGTGATTCAGGCGGAAGAGCACATTCCGCTCGCGCTCAAAGCGCGTCATGCGCAGGACCGTCTCCAGAGACGGTACATGCTGCGACACGACGGTGCGGTCAGAGTCTTCCACGAGGTAGTCGAGTAGGAGCATGTGGATCTCATGCTCGACGGCATCCCACACACGAGCGAGCGCGGCGACGCCCGTCTCGGCACTCGCGCGATCCGCCGCGCCGGCATCGTGGGGATTCGCTCGCGATATCAGCACGCTCGCGACTTCCTGTACGGCGCGGTGCGCGGCAAGCACCGCCTCCAGCTTCGAGAACAGCGTCCAGACAAAGTCGCGCATGATCTCGGTGTCGTGCTGCAGCGCCGCATGGTCGGCACTGGCCGTCATGCGCGAGAGCGATGAGTCAGGCAGGCCACGCAGCAGGAATGGGCGGCTGGCGCTTCCTGGCGCGTCCAGCACCGAGTGCACGGCATGCGGTGCAAACAGGACCGTCTCGAGACGCACCGGCGCCGTCGAGCTGTGCGACACATGCCGTGCTTCCACCTGCTCGATCGTCTTGTCGACCAGCTGGTGCAGCTCCGTCGATAGCAGCTGCGACACGGTGTCGAGTGCATAGCCGATCTTGCCAAGCTGCATGAGCGACTCGAGCAGCATCTCCAGGTAGAGGAAACTGTCGTCCTCGGCCGTTTGGGTGGCGTCCCGCTTGGGCGACGCACGCGACAGGGCCTCGGGCTTGGTCTCCTCGGAGCCGTCCCAGTGGAGATACGCGTCCCGCACGACGCCCGCCTCCGCCGACGGCATGCCAGCGACGATCTCGTACGGAATGCGCGCGCGCAGAGCGCCCAGAAACTGCGTCAGCGTCGTCCACGCACGCTCACCCGTGCCAGGCGCCCCCAGCACCATATCCGGCAGCGTCTCCTGCCCCGGCACGTACGACCTCCAACGTGCATCGCACCAGTAACTCTTCAGATACAGGTGGCTCTGCAGCTCTTCAATGAGAATGTCTAGGAGCGAGTGCTCCTGCGACCGCAGGTACGCACGCAAGTCGGCCGCAGCGCCGAGCTCGGCAATGTCGTCGCGCTGGATCATCCGCAGAGAGCGCATCAGCAGGTGCGTCGCTTCCAAAAACCGCTTTTCCGTCATCAGCGATTCAAGTTCATCCGGCACATCACGCAGCTGCTCAAGAAGCGTCAGCACACGCATCGCCTCCTTCACACTCTGCATCCGCTGCCACATTTGCACTAGGTCGGCGCGCCGTGTCCCGAGGGCATCACGCGCACTTTGCAGCTGCTGCCGCGCGCCAGAAATGCTGTCTTGCGAGGCGGACAGCGACGCAATCATCCCATGATTCACAGTGATGGCCGACGCAAACGAGTTGTAGTGGTCGCCGACCGTGCTTTGCAGTGCTCTCTCGATCATGCCCGCTAGCGACGAAAAGTCTCCCATGTATGCGCGTAACGGCCCGTGCGGCAGGAGCGCCATCGATAGCTGCACGGGGTTGAAGTCCGTATCGAGCAAAAAGTCCCACTCACTCTTGATCTTGCGCAGCACCGCCTGCAGCGTGCGGAAGTTCGGTGAATCGTGCTGGTCGACATACGCTTCCACTGGTCGCCCGCGCCGTGGCTGCATCACTCGCGGCATGTGAGGCGTGTGTCGCTCGCGCTCAGCGCTGCGTAAGAGACGCAGTTTCTGCTTCCGACGTGCCTCGGCCAATTCACGCTCCTGCGTCAGTGAGCCCAGTCGATGCAGTGGCTCTTGGCCCGATGGTGCCATGGCTGCTGCTGCCGCGCTGGTGCTTGCACCCGTAGCTACGGCAGCATCGAGTCCAGGCGCAGGCGCAGAGGTCACCGCAGGCGTGGAGGCCAACGCTGATGCCGACGTCGATGCCGACGTCGATGGAATGCCCTGCACAGCAGCTGACGAAGACACAGGAGATCGGGGCGGTTTCGGCTCGCGCCGTGGACGCAAGCGCGATCGTACATCGACATGCCCCTCCGGCGACGCAGGGCGCTCGTCCACCATCATGGATGTTCGTGGTGTCGATGATTCCCATGGCCCTTGCGCAGATCGTCTTTCAGGAGCGCGCGCTTGGATAGGTGGTGCGTCTTGGCCCGACATGCGAGCACCTGCGCTCGTCGGTTGCGTCGATATGGTCGACGTCGGTGGCGCCTCCGTCTCTGATGCGCCTGGTGGCGCAGGTGCAGTCCATGCATCTGCGAAGGAATCGCGCATGTATGGATCCATAGCGACAGCCAATGGCGCTGCTTGAGCAGCTGGCACCGATTCCATCGACGTCGACGCTGCTGCTGGGGTAGGAGAAGGCAGTCGTGCAGCTTTGGGTGGGCGCACACGTGGTCTGGATGGCATAGCGTCAGCTGCTAACCCATCTGCCGGTGGCACAGAGAGTCCTACAGACTCGGCGCTTGGTGTGGATGTCGGCATGGGCGCCGTTGCATATGCGTCGTCAGGCGCAAATCCCGCTCCCTGCTCTCGTGCTGGCATCTGTCGATCTGACGCGGCAGCGAGCATGTCAGGCTGCATCTGCGCACGACTAGATGGTCCAGCATGCATGTCCGTACCAGGAAGCGACGACAGCGGGATCTGGGACGACGGCGGCGGCGGCGACAGGGTCCCTGGCATGGGAAACGCATTGTGGCCAGGGACATTGATGTACCCGTGCGCGATGCCAGCACCCTCGCCTAGCCGCGTGTTTTCATGGCGGATGGTCGGCCTCTGCTTTTTAGTGGCGGTGATCCGCTTCATGATAAGCGCTTCGATTTCCCTATCGTTGTCGTCGTCGTCGTCGTCGTTCTCGTTGTCGTGCGTGTGTCAAAGTCGGTCTGTACGAGAAGCACGAGCCGGAGTCCTTGAGATTCGTCACCACGAGACGACGACGCGCTTGATTCGTCCCAAGCCTGACCAGCCAGCCAACTAGTCGCTCCCTTCCCCCGCCGCCGCGGCGCGCCCCCATGAGTGCTCCACACGCTCTCTTGATTCGGCCGAACTTAGCGAGAAGAGCCTTGGGTGGAGGCCTCTGCACAACACTTGGGGAAAGGAGGAGGCAGGGGGCCGAGGGGTCGTGCGCCTGTCTGGAACAGAACGACATCGTTGGCGAGCTGACGCTGGCTCATTTGCCTTGCCTTGACGTATTGAGTCATTGCACGCGTGTGGCAGTGCCCTTTCCCGGAAGCGCGCGCAATACAGGTGGGACCATCTTCTTTGAAGGTGTATGGACGAGCGGTCGGACCCGAATTTCCCCAAGCAACTCAATATCGCTCCCGCAGCGCCCAAGTCTCAAGATGCGGGCGATGCTTGGTGTCATGATAGTGCTGAAGACATAGCTGACTACGGAATTGCTGGTCGGATCTGGTACGTACATACAGCCTCTCGGCATCTGTGCGCGATCTGAGACGTTATCTCATGCCTTGGTTAGGGAATCTGCCTTCCTCGTTGTTTCGTACATGAAAGCCCCTGGCCATTGGACATGGGACCCCGAAAGAACGATCTTCGACGCTTCACAACCTCGAACTGTGCTGGAGCTGGGTGCTGGCGTCGGCACAGCTGGACTTTCAACGGCAGGTCTTCTGCCACCCGTGATTAGGTCGCCACCGAGCCCATCGCAGCCATCCAAGTGCCATCACGTCGTGCTGACGGATTTACCAGACGTATGTTCACTGCTCCAACGAAATGCCAGTTCGTTCCATCGGGAGGGCGTATGCGTGCATGTTCGTGCACTACCATGGGGAGACAGACTCTCGTCACACCAGGTTGTCCAAGAATTTCGCCCCACGCATATCCTGTGCTCCGATCTCGTGTACTTTCCTGAACTTTTGGCGCCTCTGCTATCGACTCTGCTCGACATCACAGATCAAGTGCCAGATGCACCCGTGCTCATTGCGTACAAGATCCGCTCGCTCACCAAAGAGCAGCCGTTCTGGACAGCCTTGGGTGTATGGTTCGACTTTACTTGGGTACAGTGCGCTGCCCCAGGCGCATCGATGCAGCGCTTTGGCTCACATGCGTCGCACTTTGTCCATCCACCTCCTTGTAACCACGATGGTGTCCCGCAAGATGATTTTTTCCTTTTTGTCGCACACCGCTTGCCGCACACACTCGCGTGGACTCGCCCACAAAATGCTGCCCACTTGCTGAGCGGCATGCATGTCGACCATGGGCGCTTGGTCACGGCCGAGGGGACAGACAAGTTCGAGTGGATGATGCTAAGTGCCGCAAGTGATTCGTATCTACATTAGGTGTACCTGGACTGCTTTTCTTTTCGACCAGAGCTCTCGCCCTCTGCGTGAGGACGCTTGGCGGCGTCCTGCCCAGACAAGTCACCTGGGGGCATGCCGGGTGGCATCCCAAGAGGCATTCCAGGTAGCACTCCAGGCGGCATTCCAGGCGGCATCCCGGGCGGCGCGGCAGACGAAAACGTTTGGAAAAACAACATTTGTTGGAACTGCAGTTGCATTTGCAGTTGCATTCGCATCGGCATCGGCAGCTGCGGGTTTTGCAGCATCATGACAATTTGCTGTACAGTTTGTGGATGAAAGGTCGGTGCGCCGTCGCCGGAGCCAGGACCAACACTTGGACCCGCGCTTAGCACGGGCATTGACCCCTTGGCCGTAGCACTGGCATCATCTGCCATGGCCGCCGAAGGTGCAACCGTCGGTGTAGAGCCCGATTCTGGCTCGGCAGCCTTGGCTGACGTGCCATGATCAGCGGTCGCTGTCGAATTCGACGCGACGTCCTTGCTCACGGCCGGATCCGTCCCACTTGACGCCCTGTCTTTGCTGTCCGACACCGAACCAGCAGCAGCAAACTCCGAGACGGCCGCCTGCTGCGCAGCTTCTTCATCAACACCTGTGCCTTGCTCGAACGCCTCTTCACTGCGAGCAATCGTCTTTTCCACATACTCACGCACGAGCTTTCGCAAGACATCGTCAATCTTCAGCATCTCAATGTCAGGAATACGCTTTTCACACTCAGGACACACAAAGTCATGCTCAAACAGATGCGTCTGCACGCACTCCTCACAAAAGGACGTGTGGCAGCATGACGTCTTCACGGCATCACGCACTAGCTTAGAGCACAGTGGACATGCTAATGCAGGATCCGACGGTACCGATTGGTACACGTCCGTCTTAGACAATGGCCGCGATCGAGCGCGGCTGCGCTGCCATGAGCTGGAGTCGGGTGTAGCAATCACGTAGGATCCATCCGGCGTCACCATCACACCTGACATATTTTCGGCCGTCGATTGCTCCACGGTTTTAAGCATGCTCTTGGGAATCCCTGTTGTGCGCTTGAAGCGCCGATTATCATATTCGGGATTATCATTCGTTGGGCAGTCTTGGATCCAATGGCCTTTTTGTCCGCATCGATAGCAGATAAAGCCTGGCGGCGGCGGTCGCCGCTCTATCGCCGACATGGCATAGCCACCACCATCTCGGCCCGGAGGTGGTCCTCGGCGCGGTGCACCACTCCGTTCTCTGTACGTTGCGTGTGACATGCGTTCCTGTGTTTCTTCCCATTGCTCAGTGGATGCTTGGAACATGGCAGCAATCTTTGAGGCTTCATCCTGATGATTGTCAATGGCGGCGGATTGGATCGCTGCAGCTGGCATGGCCGATGCGGCTGTTGACGATGATGGCGCATTACGCCCGTCAAATCTCTTCGACATGGGCCCACGGTATGGCATGCTTTGTGAAGGTACATTCGGTGCCATAGACGTGCTTGGTACGGAGCCATTGGCTGTTGCTGTACTTTGCATATCTGCAACATAAAGCTGGGCCGTCCCGCGTCCTGGCTTCGAGGGAGGCAAGCGTCGCACAATCACTTGTGACGCTCGCGGAATCGTGTAGTTATCGTCCTTGTACTCTATACATACATGTGTGTGTAAGCAGTGGGCACATGTAAAGATACATCTAGATCCACATCCTCTCGCCGTTCACGTACCTTCGTCAGTATCTGCATTATATACGGCTAGATCAAAGTCTGTGCCCTTGCCCATTTTATTTTGGAGGATGATCTCTCGCTTCAACTCCCACACACTGATGCCTGTCCCATCAAACGTGAGCCGCTGTGGCTCACGCTGTGATCGGAACCTATAGTATACTGCCGATGTGGCCATCGTGTGATACGATGTGGATACGAACCTGCCACAATGCCGCGAACAATGCACACACAAGCTCAACTGCTCGACGTGTGCTTTTCCACCGACAACATCATCACTGCTGCATGTTGCTGGTGGAGTAGTCACGTGATATGCTTTGCAAGATTGGCTGTCGTTGACCTCTGAAAATAGTCCAGACCCCGCCCCCTTCCTCTTCACACTCGTTTCTTTTCAACCCGAACCTAAGCGAAATACCTTTTTCTCTTTCTTCCACTGACGTATCTACTCTGCTGTGTGACGCAAATGTCTTTCGTCCCTTAGCTGTAGCACGTGTATGTTTGAATCAGCCTCGTGGCGAGCACGCGATCTGCTTGATACGATGCGATGCGTACGCAAGCACAAGTAAATGGGTATGTGTTATGTCCATGTGTGTCCGTGGACCGCTTTAGGATGAAAGTATGCAAAAGTGGGAATCTCTCCTATGCAAAGTATGAGGATGCCTAATGTTGTTTTGCTCCCTGATCCGTGATATGTAATCGTTAGACAAATCCTCACACTCAACAGGAGTCTTGGTCAATGGATTCATCATGGCTTGGATGTGCAAATGGCACAAAGATGCTGCAGCGCCGCCATGCTCTACCGATATGAGCTTCCTTTGGTAAAAGCAGGTGTTGGATGGCCCGCTTTGCATCGATGTGCAGACTATCGCATTGTGTAATGACGTGCGCGATCCATCAGAGCGCCTAAACATGAACCACCCCGAGGTATGTATGAGTTGCCAAGTCCCTCTCTCAACCGACCTGGGTAACCCTTTGTTGGTTGCTTCCAGCATTCTGGCGCATACCATCGCAGCGAAATGACGAGCACGTTTTCATGCACCACTCTAAGCACCGCGATGCTGAGTCAAAAAACCTAATCACCATCTTTCGACTGATCGCTGCTGGTTCCCGCGTCTTTTCTTGCAGATCAAGATTCATACTGACTCACAGGTCCTGGATATCTTGTCGATCGCGTATTTTCGCTTCAGGTGCGGCAGTTCTTTTTTGCGCTCAGATCCAAAAGAAAAGGCCCACGTCGATAAGAGGAATCGCTTACTTTTCGGGGCAGAAGAACATCCGAGTTCGAGGGACATGCATTAGAAAATCAGGCTTTTATGCCGAGGTACCTTTTGAACCCGAGACTCCTGCCGATCTCGCGCGGCGAATTTTGTGGATTCGATGCGTTGAATGCGCCGAAAAAAAAAAATGCCTCTTCACAACGTGGGGGGATCTTGTGTAGAGGATAGCGTTCGACACAACACTTCTGGCTTGCGAGTATGTATTCTAGATTCGTTCGAGCGTGGCACTTGTTAGGTCTATGCCCGCCCTTTCTTGTGCATTCGCATCATGTTTGAACATAGTTTCTAATATCGAGAACTGAATCTAGCGGGTTTTGTCTCCCCCGAAAATATATTGTGAGTGAAAGATGGCCCATTTTTTTACATGCGCCAGATTTGGTCGTACGCTGTGGAGAAAATACGTCGTATCTGTCTTGGGATGCAACGATCTTGAAGCAAGTCACGGAACAAAGCTATGCCCCGGAACGTTCCCACCATCCTCAAAGACGCGGCACCGTTCTTAGCTCGAGCCGACGAAGTCATAAAGGCTGATCCAATCATATCCTACTGGTGTATGTGTTGCGCGTTACTTTCTTTCTCACACACACAGGTAAATATTATGCGGCGCAGATTGGCATCGAAAAATCGGCTGGCGACACTGAAGCGCAGAGCTTTCTCATGCAGCTAATGGACGAGCTCGAGCGTGTGCGTGCATATAATTAAACTAACAACAGCTTAAGGACAGCATGAGTGAACAAGATGCAGTGAAAAGCGAGACTGTGGCTTATGCATACATAGAAAACTTTGCTCTGCGCATATTCCTGGGCGCGGACAATCAAGATCGCCAAGGACAAGCGAGTCGGTAAGCATGCACCGCATTTCCATACAGCATCCTCACAAAGCAGTGCTACCGCGCAAGCGTTTGCTGCCGCGTCCAAGTTCCTGGAAGTCCTCCGTGTGTTTGGGCCATTAGAAGCCGAGGTGCGTTGGTGGATCCGTTTGTTGGCACAAAATCTAACATTGTCTCTTATATGATTTTGCCATTCTTTCTATCTATTAGATACAGACAAAAGTCAGGTATGCGAAATGGAAAGCTGCTCAGATTAGCAAGGCATTGCGAGATGGTGACCAGCCTCGCCCGGGTCCTGCCGAGAGTACCGTCGAGGAGGAGGAGGAGGAGGAACAGGTGTTATCGCAACTTATGCCGAATGCACCAACTTCGACCAACAGGCAATCTTCTGAGGGCATTGATCTGTCTGTTTCTGATCATAATGAGCCGTCAAGTTCGACAATGCCCCGAAATGCCGCGGATTCAGGTCATGAGCAGCCGGTTCCGCGTGATGTTGAGGCTGAGGATGTAGCAACTGGCACGGGATCTTTTCTGCCCTCGATTCCTTCCGTCCAGACAGGAAATCCCACGTCCTCATCCCCCTCAGCCCCACCCGCACCGTCAGCACAGTCCGAATCGTCCGTGCGAGGGGCACCGTCATCGGCCACCTCCACGAAGCATGTCACTGCGTTTGCGCCTACAACTGACACGGTTCTTGCGCCCGCTACGAGTGGGCAAGTCACCACGCACAATAGAAATCGGCACATTGACCCAGATGACTGTCCACTGTCTATACAGGAGATTGCGCGCGTCCAGAAAATGTCGCGTTGGGCATGCAGTGCGCTCGACTACGAAGACGTGGAAACGGCACGTGCACAACTACGCGAAGCCCTCGAGATTCTAGAAACAGCCATAGCTTCAAAAGCTGTCTAAGTCTCTGCGCATCTTAGTCTGTGCCGTGGACAACCTCACAGAAATGCGGCCTCGAGCGCTGCTGCTGCAAGTGTCTAGTCGAACACCATCATCGAGAGGTTTGGTCTAGGTGTGGGGCAACTGAGCAAGACCTCACATGGAAGTGTGCACGTACCACGTGTAATATGCACGTGATGCGTCCCGCCCACGAGACCGACCAGCTGGCAAGCCGCCATCTGGCGGGCGTGAGGGAATTCCCGGTGTGTCGTCAGCCCACTACAAAATGCTTGGAAAGGCATCTGTGAACATGTTCCGTGGTGTCCAGCGGGCCGGTACGTATCAGGCAGAGTTGCGATCGTGCCTTTTAGAGCATGGCTCACGCTTTTAGCTGGCGCGCGCTCGTTGTCATCAACGGCTATTCGCCGTGGCTATGAAGACACGGTGAAGAACATTTACGTGCGCAAGGACTCGCCAATTATTTGCCAGGGCTTTACCGGCAAGACAGCTACGTTCCACTGTGAGCAGACCCTCGCATACGGCACCAACCTTGTAGGTGGTGTGTCGCCGAAGCGTGCTGGTCAGACGCACCTCGGTCTGCCTGTGTTCGGATCGGTACGTGAGGCTGTCGACAAGACAAAGCCAGCTGCATCAGTGATCTACGTACCGCCAGCTGGCGCCGCCGATGCCATTATCGAAGCCGTCGAGGCCGAGGTGCCGCTCATCGTGGCTATCACCGAGGGCATTCCTCAGAAGGATGAAATCCGCGTGGCCAACGTGCTCAAGCAACAGAGCAAGTCGCGCATGGTCGGCCCCAACTGCCCTGGTGTGATCAACCCAGAGGGCTGTAAGATTGGTATCATGCCTGCGCACATTCATATGCCAGGCAAAATCGGCATTGTCTCCCGCTCGGGCACGCTCACGTACGAGGCCGTGAACCAAACCACGAACGTCGGTCTCGGCCAGTCTCTTTGTGTGGGTATTGGCGGTGATCCATACCCAGGCTCGGCTACTGTGGATCTTGTGAAAATGTACCTAGAGGACGACCGATCTGAAGGTATTGTTATTATTGGTGAGATTGGCGGTAGCATGGAGGAAGACGCTGCCGAGTACCTTGAGAAGTACAACCTCACTCGGCCCAACCCGAAGCCCGTCGTTGCATTTATTGCCGGCCGTACTGCTCCTCCGGGCCGTCGTATGGGCCATGCTGGTGCCATTATCAGTGGTGGTAAGGGCGGTGCTGACTCGAAGGTCAGCGCTCTCGAGAAGGCTGGTGCAATTGTTGCTGACTCGCCCGCCAAAATCGGTGAGCTTATGCTCAAGGCCATGAAGGATGCCGGTCGGGCTTAATATTTTTGATTCCTTTTAGCCCTTCTTCCTATATGTAGGGACGCTCATACATGTCAATGTGTTGTCCGCTGACCTGTTTGCTTTCGTCGTATGTCTTTTTCTCTATTTTCATTTCCTCGCTACCGTGCGTGTTCCAAGAGAAGATGAACCGGCGTATGAAAACCAATGACTATCAAAATGGCCCCCACTCCCCACTTTCATCTGTCAGTTCCATGGTTGTGCAAGTGTGAGGGTACAGTAAGACATTACTCCACGCGCTGGAACTGCGATGGATCTTGGTTATACGCGATTTCGTCTAAAGCCACAATGCAGCTTTCCCGTACGACTCGTGGTGCCGACGCATCTTCCGCATACTGGCGCAGCACCTTGATAATCTGATCAGCCTCGCTATCGCCAGCACCCTCTTCCAAGATAGCACCCAGCGCCTCTGCTGCTTCATGTCGCACCATCTCGTGTTCACCCGCATCGTTGAGCACACGAGACATGGGCTGCAGTGAAGCTGGATGACACAACTCGCCAAATACGAAGCAGATTTCATGCTTGAACAAGGCACTGTCGTCTTCTAGTCCATCTGCGAGCGCCTTCACTGCAGGAACTTGGGCCTCGCGACCGCCCTGTTGCACCGTGTTCCGTAACGCAAACATGGCACGGTACCGCTCAAAGAGTGTGAGCGAACGATTCAAAAGCGTCTCACGGAACTTGGGCACATTCTCGAGCGTATAGACATTTTGGTGTGCATGCTGTGTACCTGGCACATTCACCGTGGCGGGCGCAGGGTCAATAGGTGCGGCAGCAGCGCGGGCGGCACTCACGGCGTCGCCATGCTCCTTTTCTCGTAGATCCTTGAGAGCTTGTTCATTTCGACCCGCCTCGGAGTTGTCAAGCTCAATCTTGTTAATAGCGAGATGACACGTCTCTCGGATTGACACATCGTCGTCGTGCAGATATTTTTTCAAAACAGGCAACGCAGAGGGCGATGAAATGGCGCCCATAGCCTCTGCTGCCTCATGTCGCACCATGCAATGCTCTTTCATGTTTGATAAAATCGACTCAAGGCATGGCAGCGCGTCTGTGTCCTTGATTTGTCCAAGAACATAGGCCATTTCATGTTTCAAAAGAGCCGAATCGTCTTCGAATCCCTTGGAGATTATTTCAATCACACGCCTCCGCTTTTCTTCTGACAGTGCGGCGAGACCCTTCAGCGTGAACAAGGTCCTAAAGCGCACATCTAATTTAACTGTGCCAGATGTGTTGAGTAGAGACGCTTCCAAAGCGTCCATATCGGGCAACATGATTAACGGTTCCTGTTGGGCCTGTTGGGGGACCAAATCAGCCGATCTTTCGTATGGCTGTAGTTCTCGTTTACTAACTCTATCAAAAGTGGCAGCAGCCAAATTGTTTTTTTTCTTGAATGGAAGCACAAGAATTTATCTTGGTTATCCAGACAACTGGCCAGCCACTAGCTCCTTCAGCCAACAGAATCGAAGGACGCTGGCCTGAGGTTGGCGCTCAAAAGCCATTAGGGGATAATTTTTTTTTCTCGTACTTGCGCACATTGGATTTATTTATTTAGTTTTTTTTGGGCACACGTCCAGCTCGACCCTACAACCACTACCGATATGGCTCGCACGAAACGTGCCAAGGTGGTCTCGCTCACAAAGACCAAGGCGAAAACACGCGAAAACAAAGAAAACTTTGTCGAAAATGTGCGCGAGGCCGCGAACCAATACGCATATATATGGATATTCGCTGTTAGCAACATGCGCAATGCGTACCTGGGAGAAGTACGTCGTCTCTGGACTGGCTCGAAGATTTTCTTCGGAAAGCTGCGCGTGATTGCCAAGGCACTCGGAGAGACGACAGAAGAAGAAATTCGCCCTGGTCTGGGACAGGTCTCTCAACGACTACGTGGAAATGTCGGTCTCCTCATGACTGACTCACCGCCAGCCGAAGTCTTGGACTGGTGCAATGACTACCGTCGGATTGAATTTGCGCGCATGGGAAATCGCGCCACAGAGACCATCATTTTACCCCCAGGTCCCATTTACTGCCGAAGCAACCCGCCAGAGACGCTTCCGCACAATCTCGAGCCACAACTTCGTGCTCTCGGTATGCCCACACAGCTTAAGCGTGGTGAACCAACCCTCTTGGAGGAATTCACCGTGTGTAGGAAGGGAGAGAAGCTTAGCGCCGAGAAGGCTCAGATCCTTAAGCATCTGTTTGTGCAGATGGCCCATTTCCGTCTCATACCCCTAGCATACTGGTCAGCTGTTGGTGTGCCTGGCCAGCATGATGAGGGTGCCGTCGTGGATGTGCCGGTGTCCAACGAGGATCGCGAGCTTATAGAGTCCTCGCGAAGTACAACCACAATGTCCGATAAGCCGCGCAAGAGCAGGGGGTTGCGCAATGAAGCCAATGACATGGAAGATGCACAAGTCGATGATGACGACGAAGATGATGACGAAGACATGCATGACGAAATGGATGACATCGAAGAGCGTGACAAGGCGATGATGCTTCCAGAGGGTATGAAACTATAGAGATGATCTTTGTATTTCGTAAGATGCATTTGCTCGAGAATTCAAGCAAACATACATACACTCGTGTACATATATCATGCATTTTCTGCTCTACCTCGCGGGCAAGTCACCATGTCGGCGGTCTAAGTACACACGGCGGCGCAAAGGTGAGTGCGAGCTGGGAATATCAATGGAGAAATGTTTGTATTGGAAGACGCCATTATCGTCCTTCACAAGCTCAATATGCACCTCTCCATCCGTCCATGTGCCAGGCACAGGCTTCGTACCAGCAAAGTCCAAGGATGACATTCCAACCGCATCACTCGTTTGTCCAACGAGCGTGCCGACGCCGTGCACAAAACTGCGAAGCTTTCTAGTGATCCACCATGGCTCAGCAGGAGCGGGAGGAGTCGGTTCTAATGGAGCAGCCTCTGGTCTCCGGATGATTGGCTCTTCACTCGTTTGTTCTTTCCACCACTCATACACGAACATGCCGCCTTCAATAGCCTTCATCTTGAGCCAACGACCCCCTGTGATGATGGAAGAGCGTGCGTACTGCCAATATCCCAATGGTTCATCCTTGTCACGGGACTGAACAAAGAAATGCAATACCATCATTTCATGTCCTGTACGAGGATCCATATACCGAGTCGAATGCACGGTCTGCGATGGGCGATGTGGATGGGAAGGTGGGTTCAATGGCGAGTAGTCGCTGCGAAAATCTGTCAGCGATGTCTGGAACCGGTATGGTTCTAGCAAGTGTGCATGCACTTTGTCGCTCTTCTCGATAAGTTTACAAGCCTCATTGTAAATCACTGTCGGGCTATTTTGTGCAAACAACTCAGAGAAAAGCGCGTACCCAATAACGAACGTTAATGTAGCACCAAAAGTAATAACAAACAGACGCGAAGTGTTTACTGTAACGCGTGCTGCCTTTTGACCCCCGCTCAAGTCACCCCATTTTTTGCCTAGACCTGTCCATTTGTCTACCCGACTTGAACCAACTGCTGTACCTCCTTGCGACAGAGCTACACCGGCAAGTCCAAGCGACTGTTCCTGTGTACGCGCATCAGCTCGTTTATTTGCCATGGCCTCACTTTCTCTGAGCAAGCGTAACAGTTCCGCCTGTTCTTTCGACATGTTCTGAGCACCATCAGGCGTCGAGTGAGGGGGTGGTGATCGAGTCGCCATGCGCCGTACCGACTGTGAAGTTAAGTTTGTATAAACACGCCCTTGGAGCCTCCAGCTCAAGGCAGCCCGCAGCGGCGTTGCGCAAGGCATATGGCCAATCCACATGGTAGGTGCACAGGTCTCGAGATGGCCAGTTTCCGCTGCACTCGATTTAGCAAAAAGACCACGTCGAGCGAATCATTTGTCACGTGACCATTCTACCGTGGCGCCGAACAGGTGGTCTAAGCACCGCACTGACAATAGGGTCTGAAACCTAAGCTACATGGCTATTGACTAACGACTGTCGCTCTTGAAAGAAGGGAAGTCAAAACAAGGCATGATAGGAGATTGCAAGAGGCCGTCAAGCGAATGGAGTCCAAGATTGAATCATACTTACATAGACTATTTGTCTAATGAACGATAGCGTCCTAACTCATTTGGCATGTGCATCTCCCAAACAATGGGATTTTAGTCTGGGGCGTCGTCGCGGTCGTCAATCATCCATGTGTATCAGCGTCGCAAAACGCGCTCAGAAACACAGCAACTTCAGATCATTGCAGAATGAAGTCGAACAAGGAGAAGCGCAGATAGATCTGAGCAACATGTATTCGAGCCGAATATAAAGACAAACACCGGTGAATAAGACTTCAATACATGAAAAGTCTAGGCCTCATTCCGCGACGCGTGCACAAGCGAATCAAATGAGTCTCACATGTGCACGAAAAAAGATCCGTGGGTACGTTGTGCACGATGCAGCTCCTACCTCGGACATAACACAATTATTGCACATTTTGCATGAAAGCGGCTCATTGACAAACTTGCACGTGGCAGTGTCTACAGGTTACTGCAATGGTTGATCTCACATCGGAGGAGGATGGCAAATCTGTACTCGAAGGGGAACAGTTTGACTCAACGCGTGAATCGATGTCGTAAAAGGCCGTGATAGGGGGCAGTGTAGGACGAAGTCCGGCAATCTTCTACGGGGCTGATACATTTAAAGACAACGCCTTCCTGGATAGGCTAATGGCCATGGCACCGCGTGTGGCGTACACAATCAATCGTCACGAGGACTGCCATCCAGCTCCACACAACATGCAGCCTCGCAGCAAACGCCCAGAACGCCCTCGACATGACCACAGCAGTATGCGTCATATCACATGCAATTATCGTATAGGGGTTAGACTTGTGCATAAATGTAAATCCCATGGAGAAATATTTTGGTCCAATGGAAGAAAATATCGACTATGGACACTATAACGTAACCATGCATATAAGCTTTGCCGTGCATGAGCACGAGATGCGACTGGCCATTGTTGTTGTTCGAGAACAAATAAGAGTGGAGTTGCGCATCCGCACGAAACAGGCAGTCAGGGGTCAAACTGCGTGTCCAGAGATATATTTGGGCCGGTCACTTCAATCCTTACCAACATCACCTTTCTCTTATCCCCTGTCCTCCCTGAGCGCTAGCCGCCAGATCCTTACCTTAACGAATCCCATCAACATCAAGAAACCTTCAGTCAGCCGAAACGCGCTATCTATCTCCATGACTCGTTATCTCAAGTTTGCTTTGTGTGTTATTTTTGCGCTGGTCGCTCTTGTAACTGTGGCTCGCGCAGATGAAGAAAAGTTTTTCGACGATAGCGGCAATCAAATCAAGTTCATTGACTCGGGCGGTGACCCAGACTGGCACGAAGAAACCGAGCACAAACGCTCGGTCCACGTTCGCGGCAAGTCTAGCTTTGGTATGAATAAGCGCGACGTCGCTCTAGCTCGTATCCACTCGTTCACACACGGTCCAGACTATCTTGAGAAGATTTGGAAGCAAGGCGTCAAGATCACTTGGTATGCTTCTCATGACCTCAAGGACCCTGCTTGTGGTTCCGGTCACTGGAGCCCCAAGAACCACCACCACATTGGTGCTGTGATGAAGGGGTGGGAAAATGGCCCATCGTGTGGTGACTTTGTCCGTCTCTGTAATGAGAAGACCCAGAAGTGCACGAAGGTCCGTATCGTTGATCACTGCGAGGGTTGCAGTGCCGACCACATTGACCTTACGAAGAGTGCTTTCAAGCGTTTGGCAACCACCGGTACGCTGGACGAGGGTATCACGACTGGTCTTTCGATGTGGACAAGCCGTACGCCTAATCCCTGGGATCTCGCCCTCTTTGGACCTTTTAAACTGAAGATCTAAAGTTTGCCTGCCTCTATTGACGAACGTTCTTATGAATAATACACACTTGAAAAATTGAGATGATAATGCCTGGCGCATCTGCTTAACGATCTAGATTGGTCAAGGATCTATCGGACGGACACTTATTACGTTTCTCTGTCTGTTCTTTGCGCGGTGCGCGAATGAACGGGCCTTTTTAATGTTTCATTTGGATCATGTCTCTGCTTAGAAAGAGATCTCTTTCATTTCATTTCATTTCTTGTTGAATGACTTGTCTGCTGGTTCAGTCAGTTCATCCATTGATACAGTTTTGTAGCTTGACGTTATTTTTTTGTTGATCATTTTTCAGGCATGGCCATGCCTCATCTAATAGGGTTTCTTGAGCGAGCTGTGTGCAAGTCGCGAACTGGCTGTAAGTTCATCTACAGGTTAAGAGCGTTGTGAGGTACTGTCTACGTGAAGTGGCAGGCGAGCGTGGACAGGAGTTCCCGACCAAAACCTGCGTGGAGGTTAGGCGCGCGTGGTATATGTGACTTGTCAGATAAGTGCCAGGTGCAAATGATAGCGTTATTAGCCACGTATTCAGTGCTTGTTACAGTTTGACCTGTTGAGTGTGTTGGCATAGACTCCTGTGCTGTGTTATTTGTCCCGCTCAATTTACCACGTACTGTAACTGTGCATTTTCAGGCATAGTTTGAAACGTGCCAACGCCTCGCTGCGTTAAAAAATGGACCAGCCACCCCCATCCGTGACGATCAATTCGTCACCGTCACTTCTTTATCGCGCGCCCCAAGCCTCTGCGTCCGTGCAAGATACCAATGGCACCAAAAATTCCGGTGTAGCTATGCGGCGAGGCATAAAGTCGGAAATTAAGCCATTGAGCCTCTTGGACTCGTCAACGTCACCACCACGCTCAACGCAACGTTTGTCTCGTGATATCACGCCTCTACATATTGCACATGGCTGGACATCTGCTGAGTGGGATCAATGGGCTTCAAATATGTACAATGCCCTTCAAACAGATACATCGGAGGCTGTGCTCCTTGGTATGGAAAATTTTGGCAATTCATGCTACGCGAATTCTGTGCTTCAGGCGCTCTATTACTGCAAACCATTCCGTGATGCTGTCATGTCAGTCGACAAGTCACCACATCCATCACCTTTACCATCGTTGCAGGATGGATTGGCGTCAGAAAAGACATTAGCATCAACACCTGTCTCTATGAACATGAAAGACGCGCTCGCTGCACTATTTCATTCCATTGCACTTGCATCCGTCCGATTGTCTGCCGATGCGAGTAACGGCAGGATACACAGCAGCTCGATGCTTGAAGCACCGGCTATTTTGAGTCAGAACGTTGACGCAGGTGCCCTGAAAATGTTCTTGTCGACTTTACACCAAAACTGCAATTTGTTTGACAGCAGTATGCACCACGATGCACATGAATTTCTCAACTTTATTCTAAATCAAGTGGGCGAAAACTTGATGGACAAGCGTAAGAGGCGTTCACAGCGCGCAAGAGAACAATCCTTCACGCCATTAACTCCATCGTTTAGCAGTCCTACTGTAAAAGATCATCCAACGTACATTCATAAACTATTCCAGGGTGTACTCACTAACGAAACACGTTGTCTGTCATGTGAAACAATTACGAACCGAGATGAAGAATTTCTGGATCTTTCGATTAACGTGGAAGCCAACACGTCTGTATCATCGAGCTTGCGGCAGTTTTCAGAGAGTGAGATGCTGTCAGGGCGAAACAAGTTTTACTGCGACACATGCTCGAGTTTGCAAGAGGCAGAAAAACGAATGAAGATCAAGCAGCCTCCAAATATCCTTGCTTTGCACTTGAAGCGATTCAAATGGGACGATATGAGACAGGCATATGTGAAGCATGCCTGCCGAGTTGTGTTTCCATTGAACATGCGGTTGTTCAATACCACCCACCAGGCGACTCAGCCAGACCAACTCTACGACTTATTTGGCATCGTCGTTCACATTGGCTCTGGTGCGCACCAGGGCCATTATGTGTCAATAATCAAAATTGGGGCTCGCTGGGCAATTTTTGATGACGAAGATGTCACCTTCATTCCTGAAAGTGATATTCCCAAGTACTTTGGCGATGCGCCTGAGGTCGGCAGTGCCTATGTACTGTTTTACCAGGCTATTGACGAGCCCGATTTGTTCGATGCTCGGGTAAATGACTCTTCTTTGGAATTGGCGCAGTCCACACCCACCGGCCTCTCCAACAAACGAGCTTCTGTTTCTCAGCCCATATCTTCCCACCATGCAGCTCCTCCGATCGTCCCAAGAAATCATTCACATACTTCTTTCACTGCTCCTGTTTCAGGACCAGTACCAACGCCTGTGCTATCACAGTCTTTTGTACCTCCGCCCACGTCGGTACCTGCTATTACAACGGAGTCGGCATCTTCCACAGCGGTGCCTAATCAGGGTCCTTCGTCGACAATATTGTATGATCCTACTGCTCCAATTGGTGATCTGCTTGGCCCATCAGAGTCTTCGCCAAAGCCTATTCATGTTCCAGGTCATTCCTCATTTGCACATGCGGATCATTCATCACGAGTGTCGTCTGGAATTTGGCTACCGACAGCGTCATCCGATTCAGCTGCACCTGCCGCACTTATGGCATCAAAGCCTGCGCCCGTCGAACCTAGTCAGAGTTCAGGCTCCTTTCACGAGCCAACGTTTACGCTCGGCTCCATACCATCGCCTGCGCAGTCGCAGCCCTCGCAAGATCGTGTGAATGAAGGCATGTCATCTACCACGAATATCCCATCTGTAACAGGTCTTCCACAGACACAATCACAAGCAAAGGCGCCCGAAACAGTGTCGCATCGGATGCCGCCTTCTTCCTCGTTCCAAGGGCAATACGAGACAGGACCAAAGACACGTGAACAACGATCCAAAGTTGAGTCGAACAAACGATCATGGTTTGGTCGTTCTGTGCTTGGTCGCATGCTCTCGTGAAACCAATATGGTTTTACTCAAAGCTCTTATCCTTGTTGAATGTGTCGAAGGTGCATATAGTGAATGCCTAGCATTTGCGCCATTCTGTTTGCATGTGAGTATCTAGAACATCACCTCTGGTTAGCTTTGAATATACGATTTTTCTCATGCACAAATTGGATGGACAGTATAACGTTGGTGGTAACGATGATTATACATGACAAGACATGTTTCTTGGCAGGACCATGAAGCTTAAAAAAATCACATGTACACGCATATACGTAACTATATATCAACAATACTATCAACGACAAGGTACATCCCTACAGCCCAATATCAACCCACCGCTTCGAATGTGTTTTCAAGCTTTGGTCTTGCATCATATTAACCCGATTTTGTACAACGGCACGCGATCGCTCACGAAGTTTAGCCTTTTCATCTTCACGACGTTTTCGCTCCATTTCTTTTGTCTCCTTTTCCACAGGATCTTTCTTGCCTCGGCGCAAAAGAGTGCCAGACGAAAGGTGTCCCGATTCATGTCGCTCGGAGAAAAAGGACGGTCTTCGATCCGAAAAGCCTTCGCTCTTCGGACGCAATGTCGGAGGAGTCATAGTGCAAGCCGACGGGGATGCAGCAATGGCTTCAGTCATGCTTCGTGTGCTCTCTTGAGTTTTTTTCCTGGTGTGCATAAAGAACAAAGGGGAATTGGAGCGTGATCCAGGCGAGACTTGTGATCGGTGCAAGAGACTTGACTTGGGAAAAAGGACATATTGGTTGTCGCCTTGTGCGAAATTCAAGCGTTTCATCACGTCCGAATGCTCATGAAGCTCTGATTTCGGTGGTGTGTCGCGAACAGCTTCCAGCGCGCCCTCTGGAGATCCGACGCTATCAGACTCGTAGGGCGAGTCAGTGTCATAGCTGAGGGCAGTAGCGGGGGGGTGATGCGTAGGCTCTGGAATCATGCGACGGGTCGGTCGCAGTTTAGGCGCTTCATTCACCAAGAAAGGATGTTGCAAACACTGTCTGGCTGTTAGTCGATCCGCGGGGTCGTAGCGGAGTATGTGAAAGATGAAGTCCAATAAAACATCCGAGGTAGGGAAGGGAAAGTATCGCTCAAGCGATACTGGTGAAAGCGGTTGCACTGAACGCTCCCACTGTTGCATCACATCAAGCCAGGCCGGCCAGAGGGAGCCATTCGATAGAGGGAGATGCATATCGTTTGTAGGCGCACCCAACACGCTGCAAATGCACTGAAGCTGATCCATTGCGTTGTTTCCCGGAAACAATGGCTCGAGGCGAACCATTTCAGCTATAATGGCGCCTAATGCCCAAAGGTCAACGGCCGACGAATACTTCTGAGATTCGAGCAGAATCTCAGGCGCACGATACCAGCGTGTTGACACGTACGTCGTAAACGTCGCATTCTCCTCCATTTTTCGAGCTAGGCCAAAGTCAGCGACTTTGACGACAACTAGTACATCCTGTTTTGTACCATCGATCTGAGACTTCGAAAGAGGGTATTCACCTAGACCTGTGGTGGTAATCAACAGATTTTCTGGCTTCAAGTCGCGATGGAAAAAGCCTTGTGAGTGTACGTGTTCTATGCCTGCGATGGACTGTTGTATGATCGAGGCAATAAGCCCTGGCGCCATCGGACGACCTTTTCGGGACTTCATAAGCTGGAACAGGTTGCCTTCCATGCACTCAAACACGAGGTATAATTCCTGCGAAATCGGCTTTCGGAATACGTCATAGAGAGCAATGATATTTTCATGCGGCGGAAGGGCAATCAGAGCATGCAGCTCATTTAACGAGAGACAGTCTTCGAGTGTTGAATACGGACGAATCATTCTTTTGATTGCCACAATACGTTTTCCGACATATTCAGGGCGGGCATAAGAATGTTGCATGGCCGGCACCATCGTGCCAGATGGGAGTGGGCTGTGCCAATCAGCGACAAATACTGTGCCGAAAGATCCGGTGCCCAATCGCTTGATGGGAACAAACTCACGCCCGGCCTCGAGGCGCGAGTCATTCAACAGCTCAAGTCTCATTTTGTGAGCGACACACAAAGAAAAAACTCTCAGTTGCGTGTCAGTGAGGGCCCACGGTTCGTTAAGAAGAGGCAAGCGTCTTTTGCTGGGGGGCGCAGCAATGGTGTGCCACGCGGTGCTAGGAGCGCCGTATCTCTAGTTTCAAGTTGGTCGACAAGACAGAATGGTGGACTGTACCAACTCTCAAGGTGTGTTTAATTGTACATGCACACACACACGAACACACGCACGTTCACACACACACACACACAGCTGCGACAGACCCCCAAAGGCGACTAGGGTTCTAGTTCGTTTGCACTTGGGCGCGTGTACGGCGATTCTCAAGATTCCGGGCGCACCTGCGCATCGCCAACCGTAAATGAGGAATATAATTCGCTGAGAACAACGCCCGCGGCGCTCGGTCGATTCTATGGACTAAAACGTCTATGGTGCGTAAAATTATGTCATCTGTTAGTCATCGGCTGGCCAATCGTAGAGGGCATAAATACGTACGCGATGGACTATGCAAGGATCCTCGTGATATGCGTCTGCCGATATCCACATCTTTGTGTTATCAGTACATGTGTCGTGCAAACGTGCATTTGTGACGGATGGTCGCGCCACTACGTACCTTCCGGAAAGTACTTAGACCAGCAAATATGCTGCCGCCAATCCACGTGGAATACTTGCGTTCAGGTGGTGCCGAGATCTTGATCTTCGTATCGGGGGGCGCAAGCTGCTTGATTTCCGTCAGCAATCGCTCGCCGAATCCACGTGTCAAAGTGGCTCCTCCACTCAGTACAATGTTGCCATAGAGATGCCGCCGAAGGTCCAAATCCGCACGTCCTATGGCATCCATCAGCACTTGGTGAGTGCCGACATCCTCCCGCCCAATAAGCTCGGGATAAAAGAGGGCCTCCGGTGCTCGGTAGCGCTCGTGGCCTAATTTGACAATATTACCGTCTGGCAAAGTGAATTCTACCAGGCGCTCGCTGTCTGTATGTTCATGCTGGTGGTGGTCGTGTTGCGGTTGCCGGTGGTGGTGCTGATGGACATCATCTTGGCCCGGGACAGCCAGCTGACAGCATTTCTCTTTTATAGCACGTACGATCTCTTTCTCAGCAGATGTGTGAAGGTAGTATCCGGATCGACGAAGCAGGTATTGCAAATGTTCCGTGACATCGCGGCCGGCCACGTCGATCCGGCGAATGGCATGTGGCATAGCGAAACCCTCATACACAGGGACAGCATGTGTGACACCATCACCTGAATCTAATACCACACCTGTGGTTCTTCCCGAAGAGTACAGACCTAGGATGGCTTGCATGCTGACGTACATTGCCGGCACATTGAATGTCTCGAAAAAAATCTGCGCAGCTGTCTCTCGATTAGAGCGCGGATTGTGTGGCGCTTCTGTCAGTAGCACAGGATGCTCTTCCGACAATGTCTTAAGCTCATCAGCGTATACGTGATTCCATATCATCTCCATATCCTCCCAGTCTTCGACAATGCCATGCTGCATCGGATATCGCATACGCAAGAGTCCACGAAGTTCTTGTGCCTTGCGACCAATAAACCGATCGCCTTCGACGGCACCAGCCATAGCGCGTGTGTGTTTCGGTCGTCCGACACAGTTTGGGAAGAAGCATTTGGGCGTATCTTGACCAGCAAACCCAGCCTTAATCGTGCCTGACCCATTGTCGATAACGACTGGCTGATTCGTCAGTACATCGTCAAACTCTGTCGCCATGTTGCCGTCGGCTTTATTTTATTTTTTTCCGCAGACCACAAATTATGGTAAGGACGCCGTGTCTACTGTTGTTGCTGCTCTTCCTGGCTGCGGCTACGTCGAGACTCTGTCGGTTTCCAACACTTAACGATACTTCTTCTCCCTTCGCGTGACGCACACTCACACTATTCCCACACCTTCGATCGCCACCACACTTGGCGCACCCGCGACGCGTTCCCAAGCGAGTGGAGTGTGGCCTTGTTGTCTTAGTCATCAACAACACACTTGTGCAGTCCAGACAGTCTTGCCTGCCTGTTCCAGCGGAGAGGAAGGGGGATTGGGGGCGGTTGTGGGCCCATAGGCAAGCGCCGCAAGCGTTGGTCCCAGCTGTCCAAGCTAAGCGCGAGACGCGTTTTCTCACTACCTTTGCCTGTTGGCTCTTTTTACCTGCCTTTGGATCTTTGTTCCTACAATGATGCGAGGTGGTGCAGGCGGAGCGCCGCCGCCACCGCCACCACCGCGCTCTACAATTGAAAACGATGCCGACATTGATTGTGCGGCTGATATTCCACTTCTCGGGTCTTCGCGTATGCAGGCACGAGCTCCACGGCAGAGACTCTCGACCTCATCGCTTGGCAGCACTGCGGCGCCATCCAAATCCCCACGAACATATTCACGTCGCGACGCGATGGTCCCCCGACTACAACATATTCCAGATCATGACGACGCCGACGCTAAGGGTGCCGTGGCAACGTCCATCCCCAACGGGCGGGCCTGCAGCGATATACATGGACCTCGTGCGACATCACGTCGAAGAGATGATGGGCTTTCGTCATCAAAGACTCGTGCACGTGGAAACGCGACTACGAGGACAAGTGCTAGCATCGACAGATCAGATGCGATGAGCGCGCGAGCGTATTCCTCCAGCTCGCGTGTATTGTGGTCCGGCACCCCATCGGCAGGGGGCGCAGTAGGAGGAGGGACAGTCCCAGAGTCCATTTGTGATGCACCTTCGCATGAACGTATTGCCCAGTGGCGCGAGCAACATATACAAGCGTTGCAGAACGAAGTACTTGCGAGCCGGAAGGGATACTTGGACGCGCGTAGCGGGATCGTCAAACATCGTCGACACGTGCGTGAAGATCTTGCTTCGGGCACGGATGTGCCTCTTCGATCCGTACTGCGGTATCTGTCGCAAGAGGAACTACAGGATGCGCTGGTGTACTTGGGTCTGCTTGTGGCTATCATGGTGCGCTGCATTGTAGCGCTTGGCGATTGGAGCGGGCGTGGAATGCCGCCGATGCATGGAGATTTTGAGGCACAGCGGCATTGGCTTGAGCTGACATGGCACCTGCCCACAGACGAGTGGTACTTGTACGACTTGCCGTACTGGGGCCTGGATTATCCGCCATTCACCGCGTGGGTAAGCTGGCTTTGTGCGTGGGTGGCCATGTGGTTTCCGGCTCTACGTGATGGATTGGAACTGGACACATCGCGTGGCTCCGAGGCGCCTGCTGTCGTGCTGTACATGCGGCTCAGTGTTCTTGTTCTTGATGTGCTGATCTATCTGCCCTCTGTTGCGTGGTTTATTTCGCGCCGCTATGAGTCCCGCAGTAAGCGCGTGCGCCAAATAGCTCTGTTATCTGTCTGGCTCCAGCCTATGCTGATTCTTGTGGATCATGGGCATTTCCAGTACAATAGCGTCATGCTCGGTCTCTCGGCCATGAGCTTCGCGCTTCTGCAATCCAAGCTCCCGCATGTTCACGCCAGCATTCGCGGACCGGCTGTGGCTACGGCCGCTCTTCAGCGTCTCGTGCTTGACACACTCAGTCGACATGTAAGTCTGCGGTATTTGGCCGCCGCCGTCTTATTTTCGCTCAGCTTGTGCTTCAAGCAAATGGCGCTCTACTATGCGCCGGCCATCTTTGCTATTATGTTTGGTCGATGTGTTGGTTTGCTGCTGAGCCACCAATGGCTGCGTGGAATGGCGCTATTTGCCGGTCTAGCATGTGTAACGACAGCCACGTTCGCTTCCGTCTTTGCGCCTTGGCTCCGTTCTTGGACAGATTTAGCTCAGGTCATCCACCGTATCTTTCCACTTGCTCGCGGCCTTTTTGAAGACAAGGTCGCCAACGTGTGGTGTGCCCTGAGTGTTTTGCCCGTGGGTGCGAAGTGGAAATTGCAGCACATGTTTCACGTGTCGACCCTGGCCAAGCTTAGCCTTGTCACTGTACTATTTGCAATCCTGCCGAGTTGTGTGCTCTTGTTCCTTGCATCTATCGAGTCTGTCTATCGTGAATCTATCATGGATGATGCTCAAGCTGAACAAGTCGTCGCGAAAGTGCGTCGTCATGCAGGCTCCGTGGCATCAGGTAAGTCGTATTCCCGTTTGGCATCAAGTATGCGCGACGATGGCGGCTGTGCACGCTCTCTCGCTGCATCCGTGCACGATTCCAGCCGGGGCTCTGACCGACACTCAGTGGCGAGCGGCTCGTTGTTGGCAGGGAGCACGTCCACCTTGATGCGTGGTGCTGACGGTCACTCACGCCCCAGCGCGTCGATAACACCGACAATGACTGCCATTCGACCGACATCCCATCGTTCGTCTGTGACGCCATCGCCTGCAGCTGAACTGTTTCCATATACCCTGGTGTCGACGTCACTAGCCTTTTTCCTTTTTGGTTTCCAGACACACGAAAAAAGCATTTTGCTTCCCCTGCTCCCCCTAACGATGCTCATGACAGTGAAAGGCGATCGCACAGGCGCTGGCGCCGTCGCTGCTGATTGGGAGTGGGCTGTTCTAACCAACAATGTCGGCATGTTCAGCTTGTGGCCATTGCTCCTACGCGATGGTCAGGGCCTTGCATGGTGCATCCTGCTGCTGGTATGGAATGCACTGATTGGTTACCGACCATGGGAGGCGCTTCATACGACCCGTGCTACATTTGTTGCTTGGCTGAGTGCTGCTGCGCACTTCGGCATGCTGGGTCTCCTTCTTCTTCAGGGGTTCGTGGCTTGTGCGCCCCGCATTGCTTGGATCGACGGCCTGCTCCTGCGGTATCCGGACCTTTTCCCAGTGCTGAACGTATTACTCTGCATGCCTGTTTTTATGATGGTGTGGCTCTGGTCGCTCAAAAAGCATTTGGAAATGACTCTGGCCTCCGGCGTCCTTGCCATCACCAAGACAAGCAAGTAGGCTGTTTGTACACTATGAATGAGAAAAAAAAATGAGGCAATGTTCGGGATGATTGGAATGGGAGTCGAAGAGAAAACGCCAGCGTCAGGTTTGTCGCGCAAAACGATGCATATCAATACCACTGTTGAGCATGCATGTCCATGACGAACGAAACCTAATTAATATCAGCATAGTTCTTGGACTCTGTTGAGACTGACGTCGACGCGCCAACCTCGCCTTCATTGGCCGCCTCTCCGTCCGCATCGTTGTCAACGGTGGCATCGTCGATGGTCGTTGCTGAAGCTGCAGCTTCCGACACATCAGCGTGCTTCTTTCCCTTCTTTTTCGTGCGCTTCACTTTCTTCTTCTCGGGCGGAACATCCCAACCCCACAATGGGATGAACGACTCAATCACACCCACATCTGCGAACAAGTTCGGGAAGATCCAAATACCAGGCGGAAGCACCACAATGGTGATCAGCCAGATAATCAGACGAATCACTGCAATTACCATCAACAAACCAAACAAAGCCAGTACACCCAAACTCAAGTAATAGACGCCCCGCCGCAAAAATACAGGCCATAGCGGGAACATGACAAGGCCCAGTAACGCAACAATCAGGCCCAGTCCTGCCAACTTTTGATAAAGTTGCATACCTTCATACAGCCACACATAGTACATATCCTTATCGAACATCTGCATTTGATTCACCTGCAGAGGTCGGGGTGCTGGGCCGTCCTTACCAGCAGGTGGTGCATCGCCTCGTTCCACACGTAGGAAAAACGCAAATGGCAACATGCTGTGAAGCATCCGCTCAGCTTCTTCTTCGTTCGTCACAGCCGGAACATTCTTCAGCTTTGCATACTCAGGTGACAAAACGGCCTTGATAGCCGAGTTGCCCTTAAAGTACTCGACGCGTTGCCCACTCAGAATGCCTGAACGTGTCTTCATTTGCGCTTTATTTCGCAGAAAGTTGACTACATTCCGCAGTGTCGGCGGCGCTGTCTTTTGTCGATCCTGTGCGGGCGTCAGTTCTGTCTGCGGCCTTCAAGACATTGGCTCTGATACTCACCATCGTCTTTCCAATTCTCTCGGATACCAGAGATCGATTGATTCCTCACGAATCTGTTCTCTGTCCGTCTGCACGCGTGGCTGCTATCGACGAACAGGCTGAACCCATCGCCCCCCTGTCGAGATGCTTACCGTCACGTGATATATTCGACGCGCGTCGCTCCCTCAACACATCCATCCAACACGCGTCCTGTGTGTTGAGCTTTGAGAGAGAGACGTAAGAGCGACAGGAAGAGGAGAGAAAGAGAGTGAGAGAGTGAGAGAGATAGAGAGTAAAGAAAAAGAAAGAGTGGTTAAAGGGGATAGAAAATTCGTGTCCGAGTCATCGTTTGTTGGTTTTGATTCATGCATAACACGGAGATGGATGCTGGATCATCGTTTGACCTTGCAGAACAACTTTTGCGTCTTCAGGAGGATGACATGATCATTGAATACGACGTGAGTGCAATGGACGTCATGGCTCAGCAAGATCTCGTCACACGTATTGTCGATGCAGTAGCATCCTCAGCTACTTCTGTAAATGATTCTGATGTATATCAGTGCATGCTATCATGCATCAAGAGTGTGAGCAACTTGCCGAACCACCTGGCTCACAGACTCCTGGACACCATTCTTAGTGGAATGAATGCTACGATTGAAGAAGTTGTAGAACTGGATTCATCCCAATGGGCTGCTTGGACTGAACCTTTGGAGCGTTATGCTTTTCTTCTTCAATGGCTTGTTGAACTACTGGAAAAACATCGCGAGTTGTTTGGAAAGTCTGACAAGGGCATTACCAAGCGTGCTGGTTCATCATCAACATTGTCCACCGCTTTTAGAGACAATGGCGAAGGATCGTGGACGTGGGCCTCTTCGCTCCCAGTCGTTTTGAGGCTATTTTCTAAAACGCTTCGTACAGTACCTGAACGCATGTGGACATCGAAAGCCAGCCGTGATACGTTCATATCTCGGTGCATTCTCCGACCAGTGATGCTGTGTCAAGAAAATGAAGTATATCTGAAGGACACAGCAATCAAATTGGGCATATTTAGGGTTGTATGTTTGGCAGTCAAACTCCACGGCCAGGGCTTAAATGTCCAGACCAGTATATCACAAGCGCTCCAGTATTACGAGCATTTGGCCGAGCCTATGGCGGAGCTCCTGGGTGCCATGCGCACGGAGTTTGATGTTGAAGTTCTTGGGGAGGATGTGCTTCGTGATTTTGCAGCGAAGTCATTTACAAGTCTTGATTCAAAGGGTCCACGGAGCTATGCCCGTTTCCTCGTGCGCATGACGGAGCTGAATCCGCGCAGTGTTTTGAAGCTCATGAGTCTGTTGCAGAGGCAGCAGGAGAGTGAATCATATCCAATTCGCAATGCCATGGTCGAGGTGCATGGCCTCCTTATCAAGTACCTCGCTACAAGTGAAGATGACGTCGACGCAGCACTAAATAGTAAAGCTGGTCAACTCGACACGGACGATGATGGTGATGATACGCGCAATGCACGTGAGAAGCAAATGGACGTGCTTTTCGAGCGCTTGTTCGAGCGATTCCTTGATTTAACGACGTTCGTTCGTACCAAAGCCATTCAGGTCTGTGGTAGACTTTGTGACTTGGCCGTGCGGCTCCCTGCCCAAAGACTGCGGATGACATCGCTGGCAGTCCAGTCACTTGAGGATAAGAGCAGTAATGTGCGCCGGAATGCTATTGCCCTTCTTGTAAAACTTGTACTGACACATCCATATGGTGTTATGCATGGCGGTGAACTCAATGCTGATGCATGGACGCAGCGTCGGGATGTTGTACGTTCAGAGCTCGAAAAGGCTGAGGAACGACTCGCGTTTCCTGTGACAGAGGAGGGTGAAGCCGATGCTGGCATAGACGGCGAGGACCAAGACCAAGGCGATGAAGACATGTCAGGTAGAATGTCGAGTCGCAGCGGCAAACCACGACGCTCTGAGCTTGACCTAGATGCCCTTGCAGCTACGCAGCAGTCTATGACGCATGCAGAGCATGAAAAACTCGTCAAGTTGCGTCTCACTATGACATACTACGAAGACGCACTCAAGTTCATCCACCTTCTTGAGCAAGGCGTCCCGATCCTTGTTCAACTGCTTGCATCTACAAACAAGGCAGAGGTGCTTGAAAGTATGGAGTTTTTTCGCGTCGCCCATGAATACAAGATTCATGGCGCCTCTGACGGCGTCCGAGCCATGATTCATTTGATTTGGACAAAAGATAATGCCCTAGTCATGGAAGACGGCAGTCAGCTGAAAGGGATCCGCAGCCGTCTTATCGAAGTGTATCGCTCACTCTACTTTGATCCCTACCCAGGTCTAAGTCGCTCTGAGCACGTCGCCCTTGTATGCCGCAATATGATCGAGCGCACGTTCGGTGCGACTCTTGCTGAACTCACGAGTCTTGAGCAGCTTTTTAGCCTCATGCATGCAGAGGGTCTCGTGGAGCGCGCCGTCGTTGAAAAGCTTTGGGACGTGTATGCGAGTCCGCTTCCCATCTCTCGTGCTCAGCGCCGAGGAGCGATCATGATCCTGAGCATGCTGGCGAAGGCTGAGCGCGAGCTTGTTGCAGAAAAGATGGATGTGCTTTTGCGCATTGGTCTCGGCCATGTTGGTTCGAAAGATCTCGTGTTGGCAAAGCATACTTGCATCGCCCTGCAGCACGTTAGTGGCAGTACGAAAAAAGTGAAAGGCACTCTCGCAGGTGGCCATGTCCGTTATCCAATGCAACACCCCATGTTCACCCGATTATGTTCGATCATTGAGATGCCATCAACAGATGAGAAGGACCGTCATTCCGAATGGTTCGGCGTCGCTGAGCAGGCGATTGATGCGATCTATCTCCTGGGAGAGCAGCCAGATGCTCTTTGCACGGAACTCCTGCGCCACATGACTCTCGCTGCATTTGCTTCAACGGACCAGCGCACAAACGATGTGTACCAGATGGCGCAGCTCGTGTTTGTGGTGGGTCATGTGGCGTTAAAGCAGATGGTGCATTTGGAGCTGGTCGAGCGAGAATTTAAGCGGCGGAAGGCTATGCGTGACGATGCAGCGCAGCAAAACTCTGGTGCGTCCAAGCCAGCGACGGCGTCGGAGCTTGATCAGGTTGCGGAGCAGGCTGAGGATGACATTGGCGAAACGATGGCATGGGTGCGTGATCGTGAGCTCCTGTACGGACCAGAAAGTCTACTAGCCTTGTACGGGAATGTGGTGCCGTTCATCTGCTCGAATACAAGGCAATATCCGGATATATTCTTGCAGCGTGCCGCGGCTCTGACACTGTGCAAGTTCATGTGCATCTCAGCTGAGTACTGTGAGGCAAATTTGGGCCTGCTACTGCATTTGTTGCGAACGTCCAAGGATGCGGTCGTTCGTGCGAATGCGGTCATTGGTCTTGGTGACGTCGCTGTGTGTTTTGGCACGCTCGTCGACGAGAACAGTGAGCGTTTGTACGCAGGCCTCGGTGACAAGGACTTGGGTGTGAAAAAAAATACGCTGATGGTGCTGACTCACCTGATTCTCAACGGCATGATCAAAGTCAAGGGACAATTAGGCGAGCTTGCCAAATGTCTCGAGGATGAGGAAATGCGTGTGAGCGATTTGGCCAAGCTTTTCTTCAGCGAATTGGCCGCGAAAGAAAACGCCGTGTACAACAACCTGCCAGACATAATCAGTCACCTTTCGACAGGAGAGCATGCTGTCGACGAGACAACGTTTATGAATACGATGCGTTTCATCTTTACTTTCATTGATAAGGAGCGCCAGGCGGAGAATGTGATTGAGAAACTCTGCCAGCGCTTCCGCCTCACGACTGAGGAACGGTCCTGGCGCGATATTGCTTTCTGTCTTTCGCTCCTGCCCTATCGATCTGAGCGCTCCATCAAAAAACTCGTCGATGCTCTTCCCTTCTACCGAGACAAGCTGTATGTGCCTGATGTGTTCCAGCGCTTTTCTGAAATCTTGGCCAAGATGCACCAGGGCAAGTCCTCTTCAGCCGCTGCCAAGGCAGGCGACACCGACTTGCGCGAATTTGAAGATGTGCTTGCTCATGCAGCGTCTCAAAGCACACAAGATCACGCCCTTGAAGATGCTACGCAGACTCAGACAGCGAAGCTAGAGCGTCGCCATGCGCGCCCACTCGTATCGAAAGGTCAACCTAGTCGCCCTGCACGTACAACGCGCCAGACGCGCCGTCGCGTCACCTAAGTGTCTGTTACTTGCTCTGCATACTCGATAAACGCTTCCTTGAACTCATCGCACTCAACCTGCTCAACCTCTCGCGAGCGCGCACATGCGTGCCAGTCGGAACGTTCCGACATGCCCAAGAAAGTCGCAAGTGTCTCGCGTGCAAACTGCAGATAAAAGCGTTCGCCACGAAGCAGAAGCAGCAAGCGCGTCGCTCCAATTTCCATGTAAAAGTAGTCTGCACGGTCCTGCGGCAATACAGTTTTCGCATGCTCGTCATCACCATTATCGACATCCGCCCATGCTCTTGCCACGGCGTCTGACTCCCATGTAAGTCCGTCCCGTTCTGCGGCTTCTCGCACATATTGCACACACTCGGCCTCCCGTGCCTTGGGGATTGGGAGCACTTGGACATGTGCATGGGCAACACGCGATGCGCGTCGCACTACTTCCCAGCACACGGGCACGGCTTCGTAAGCGTCATAGCACGCACGCAGAGCGTGTTTCCATGCGCTGACTTCCCGCCGGAGGTCTGCATTTGATGTTTCACGTGCATACAGCGAAGGGGTGTGCACAATCGGCACAATTAGCACATGCCCGCCTCCAGGCACAAGTGTCTCATCACTGGACGAAACGGGCAGTTGGCCTTTGGGCAGCGCAATGTAACATTCTGCACCGATCGATACAATCAGGTGTTTTTCCACTGCTGGATTGCTAAGGCAAAACCAACAAGTGTCTGGCTCAACGGGCTGGAGTGTTGCGCCCGCGCGTCGTTTATGCACTGACGAACGTGCCTCGGTCCGTGTACGCTTTTTGCGCGGTGTATCTCCATTGTGAGGCACGTCAGATGCAGCTCCCAGTCTTGTCGCAGCTCTTGCACTCAAACTTTCGACCATTTGCCATAAAGGCATAGGCGTTGTCGTGGGTGGCACTGCATCATCCAGCTCCGAACGTGGGAATGGCCTACCGGGGTCTTGATACAGTGCACCACTCGGCACAACTTGTAATGCAAGAAACCATCGACACTTTCTCGGATTCGCTGCCGCCGCAAGCGATACGAATCGTGTCACTCGGCGGGATCGTGGCTCAGGCACCTTTGCAAACGGCCAATTTTCGTACGGCTCTCTTTCCCAGTACAAGCCGTCTGGCTCGGCATCTCGTGCACATGCAATATGGTATCGAGGACGACATGCCTCAGCCAAACGAGCAAGCGGGGCAAGTCCTTGCTCTACCGCAGTGGCATTATTTGTGTTTTCCTGCTGCTGCGGAGGTAGGCAAGAAAAAGCCTCGATACCCAGAGGCCACGCATTCGTTAGCAAAAAGTCGATCGGTGCACGTCGTCGCAACGCTGGTGCATCTTGTTCTTGCTGAAACTCAAATGCTGCTTGGGCATATTGCCATGCGCGCACTTGCTTCAGGCTCTCTGGATCGCGCGGTAATTCAGGAGCACGTGCTTCGCCTAGCGCTACCGCTGGGTGCCGAAGTAAATGTCGCAGAGCTTCTTCTGATGCTGCCCGTGTTTCAAGAGTGTCCCACGTCGACCACTCAAAGGGCATGTCATCTGTTGTTCCCGTAGGCTCGCGCCATGCGCATACATCTGCTCGTTCAGGTGCATTCGTGCTAAGCGATGGTTTTGTCCATACGCCTCCACAAAACGCGACACGCAGTCCTTTGATCGTTGCAATGCCTGCGCTGCCCATGTAGAACAAATTTGACGCGACTTCTACGGGCCCTCGTCGCGAAGCGCCCCGTGCATTTAAATACGACTTGACATTTTCTGGCATATGTGTCCCAAAGAAGAAGTATGTCGGCATTGGCACTTGACAGAGGTAAGAATTCTTTCGCATTTCGACGTACTTGTAAGCGACCCATGGAGAAAGGCTGTCTCATCTTCTGTGAGATGCTCCGCGTCAGCAAACACATTTCCCACTATTAAAGCCAAAGAAAAAGGACCATGTCTTGCCTCAATGGCTTGTGTTTTTTCCACCATAGCACGTACACGCCCATTGGGTGGGCCAAGCAGCAAGCTAATCCACGTTAGCAGACGTCAACTTATACGAACACTTTTTCCTGCTCCGACATGCTTGATCGCGTATAAATACCTCAGGTTCGAGTTTTTGAGCGGTGTGAGTGTTAGGAAAAGATGAACAAACTTGTCGAGGTGCTATTCACTGTAACAATAACAAGCGTGCTGTGAATTTATTGGGAACGAGTTCGTGAATGCAAACCGTCTGTCTCCACACAAAATTCGGAAGTCTAGGTGGAGGATGGTTGTCTCCACTTGCTGGTTGACGCGCGTCGGTTTAGCTCCACCTCCCGTTGTTTCATTGACACACAAACTTTGTCTAGATAGATCTAAGCACGCTTCATGTCTGTGGACATTACGCCATCGCGTGTAGGACGGCCCGGTCCTGATCCTGCTCGGTATGTGGAACATACTAATTCTCTAGGGGTGTATACTTTAAGCTTGCATTTTTCAGCGTCGCATTATTTGTCGCTCCAATTACCGCGTACTATTATGCGAAGGACAACTGGCTTCAAGGTAAGTGAATACAATCCATGTGTTTTAATACGCGCAGGTAATCCTGTGTATGCAGGGGGTTTTGCTGCATTTGTTGCCAACCTTGTTCTTGCCGGCTACATTGTAGCAGCGTGCTTGGAGGAAGATACGACCCCTGTGCCACCCAAAGCCGAGTCGAAAAAGACCCAGTGAACTTTACGCGCAAGATAAAGATGTACATGATAGAGAGAGAGAGAGAGAGAGAGAACCTATGTCTAGAGTATATGATCCAGAATCGAACGGTCCAATAGGCTCGGCGGGCGCGGAGGAAGGGGCGGAGGTGCGGCTACTGAAGAAAGCGGCTGGGTATCGAGAGTCAGGAGCTGTTGCGAACTCGTAGATTTGAATGTTGGTGGAGAAATGGGTATGAGGGGTAGAATCAGCCGAAATGCATCATTGCCATTCAGATAGAATCGGTAGAGGCGTTTCTCTCTGAAGAAACCACGATTTTCGTACAGTCGCACTGCAGCTGTGTTTGTCACTTCAGTTTCTAACATGACTTCATCGGCTCCTTTCTCGCGCATCTTTTCGACTGCCGCTTTTACGAGTCGCTTGGCTTATTGAGTGTCAGAACGCTGCCTAATCATACCAACAATGGACTAAACATTCGACTCACGTACCTATTCCCAATCCGCGCCAGCGTGGATCGACACTAAGCATAGCTATATAGCCACGCATTAAACGTGAGCCACGCATATGCTGGTCCAATTTGCACACAATCACGCCCACCGCCTCGGAGCCGGCCCAAGCAAGAAAACTTAATTCGGGCCATGCATTCAGAAAATAGCGATACGTGTAAATATGGTATGGCTCACTGAGTTCTTTTTCAATAAGCCGAATCACATCCTTCAAATCTTCTTCATTACGGTATGTTTCAACGCGTACTGGCAGTTCGGTCCGTCTATCCATCCTTCTGTTGTTGTGGAAGCAAACAGTTTGGATGTTTTCTTCTGAGAAAATAAGAGAATCTTTGCGTGAGCTTATAGTGAGCTTGTGTGTTCAAGACAACCTTCTCAATCAGGCCTTTAACACGTTGGCCATGTCAGTAGGCACAGGCTTTTTCTGCCACACAGGCCAATATAGCAGAGCGCATTGCCTGACACCACTCGGGCGTTGCGAGCGGACAGCAGCGTTAGTCAGCAAACTCGTTGTCTCTGTAACGGCTCCCTCCATTTTTGAACGAGAAAAGGGATCGAGACCCCAGGCTCTTATCGACATTAATCGAGTGTCTCTGAGATAAGGCTAAAAAACTAACCTACACAAAGAGAGCAGTCCGTTTTGATCATGGCTGTGTTACGAAAAATGATCCTTTATCTTACATCGTATTTCATGCGAATAGTGGATTGGATCAACATCGGTACATCAAGAAAGTGTCGTGCAATTTCGCGAGAGGGGGTAAAAGTCGAGCACATACGTATCCCTTCGCGAGACAATGGTCGGTACATTCGAGCCATCCGGTATACACCTATAGGTGAGACAGCTCCTTTGCCAGTGCACTTGAATTGGCATGCATCTGGATGGATGCTGAAACGCCTTGGACTCGACCGTCACATGTGCGTCAAGCTCGCTCGCGAGTTGCGGTGCATTGTTCTTGATTGTGACTACCGCAAAGGCCCTGAAAACCAGTACCCTGCTGCGCACAATGATACTGAAGATGCGGTATTTTACGTGCATGCAAACCCCAAGCAATTTGATGTGAACCGTGTGACGGTAGGTGGTTCCAGCGCTGGAGCGTGCATGGCTCTTTCTCTGAGTGCACGTCTTGGCGAGCAGCGCGTGAAGGGATGCTTCGCCATGTACCCTGTCACTCGGCTACTCCCAGTCGAACGTATTAACTCGAGTCAGCATGCGATCTCAACTACATTCCGCAGCGGTATCGTGATCTCGGACTGGGCTATGAAAGTTTTCACTCTCGCATACTTTACACCTAAAGCGAACATGGATGACCCGCGTATTTCGCCGCTGCTGGACGAGCCTTCACGCTTCCCAAAGCATGTGCTCCTTGTGTGCGGTGAAGCCGATACACTGTATAAGGGTTGCCGCGACTTTATGGTCAAGATTACTGGTTCTGAAGATGGCACAAATGAATCCATGACACGCACATTTATCAGCATCCCGAACGAAGCGCATGAATTCAACAATTTTGCGTCCGTGCGCGAGTCGGTGGAGTGGCGTGACAAAGTGGAGGACTCGGCCATCCAGATGATCCGCGCTGCGTGGAATGCGGCCGCTTGATGGAGGACGTGTTCTTCCTCGATAGAGGCGTATCAAAGTGGATAGAGAATCCTGCAGGTGCAGATTTGATATACGGTTTTAGCTCATGATTGGCCATTTTTCGATTCAAGGTATACGCGGTGCAAAAAATGGAGACTCGTGATGAATGGAATTGACCAGGAGCGATAGGGTCGCTAATTAGTTGGTTTCTGCCGCATACTACGCACTTTGAAGACAGTGAAGAACACTTTATTGTCTATTTGTTTCACAATTTGTTATTGCTCTAGGTGATTGCTTTCGGCGATGGTAGTGCCTGTTGATAAAGTAGATCGTATCCACCATGAATGGACTTTGCGGTTTTTCGGTCTGCTTGTGCTGGTCAACTTCTTCCGCCTATTAGCATACTATGAAGTGTACTCAACGGACAAGCTGCGTCCGCAAGTGAAGGACGATGTTAAAGTCACGAAAATCCGCGTCCCTTCCCGGGATAAGGGTCGCTATATTACCGCCTACGTGTATGAGCCGGTAAATATGCCAGCAGGTCCTCGTCCTGTGAATGTAAATATTCATGGTTCTGGCTTTTGTATAAATGCGTTCTATGGTAATTCTCGTTGGTTTAACTACTGCGTCGCTTCAAATTTACAGTGTTATGTGATTGATTCTGACTATCGCAAAGCACCCGAGTACCCCTTCCCATTAGCTATCTATGACTGTCAGGACGTGATTAACTGGGTCTTTACGCAGCACGAGAAATTCGACTTGGACCGTGTCTCAATGACAGGCTTTAGTGCAGGTGGCAACCTCGCTCTCGCGACTACAAACCACTTTGGGCCAGACAAGATCAAAGCAGTTACGTCGTTCTATGCGCCGCTGGACGGCTCGACGTCGAATGCATCCGTCGGAGACAGCGGCGTCGAAAAGGGTCCTTTCCGCAGCGGCATTATCATGGACAATTTTGTCTTTTCTGTGTTTTTTGCTGCCTATGTTACATTGCAGTGTGATCCAGGCGACCCACGCATCTCTGTGATGAATCTTCCTCTTGAGCGGCTCCCAGACCATATCCTATTTGTTGCTGGCGATGCCGACACCCTGTACCCAGAATCGGTGAGATTCTACCAGCACGTCATGAAGAATGGGCGCTTTTCTCAGCAACGCCATTGTCGCTTTCTGAGCGTGCCGAACGAGGCTCATGCTTTTGACGAGCAGCCAAAATGCCCAGAATCTGTCGCATGGCGTGACAAAGCATTTGCACAAACCATCGATCTGATTCGCTCGTCATGGACCTTAGACGCCTTATCGTCCGTTCATTCGCCACGCAAGATGCACTCGTCGAAAGAGAGTCCAAGTATTGACGGGACGGCTAGTGATGATCTCAGCAATCCAGCGAACCAAACCATCACCACCATGTCTCAGCCCCGCGGCCCAGATGGCGAATTGATTCCTGCGCCTTCAATCCGAATGTAGCTGGATAATTTACCACATGAAGCGCTGGAGTCCTGGCTCACTCGACCATGTGAACGGCCGGTATAGAAAAACAATCATGGTGACAATGTTGACAAGTCCATACAGCGCGAACTCCAAGGCCACTTGTTTGCTTGACATTTTCGGCATATATAGTCGCATAATGATATAAGGCACTAGAAAGTAGCGTGGTTCCAACAATGGGGAGGGGATCAATGAAAGGCATGTTGCCGAAATCCAGCCAAAGATCCATATGGCACTCTGCTCGTGTGCAAGTGTCTGAATAACCGAGAAGGCGCTTGTTGCGTAAACGGGAACAAGTGCGTAGCGCGTCCAGGCTCGAGCATTGATGATGTGTCTCCAGATATAAAACGTGTAATGGCGGTTATCTGCGAGGAGGAATGGGTGCACAATTGTGCCATATCGCACTGCAAGCATGCTCAGCACAAGCAATGCTAGATAGGCGTAATATTGGTTCCGACGCCAGCGGGGCACCGAGAGAAGCGGCCAGGCAAAAGCAAGTGTGAATGCAAAAAAATAATTGAGCTGGGTCGCATGGAATGCGACTTCATGGTGATTTTTGTCGCCAAGCACAATGGCACCATCGTTCCATATGACATACGCCGCGAATGCTAGAAACGTGGGGATATACGGTGCCAAAGTATGTCCCCAATGTATCCAAGCGTCACAGCGGGTCAGCAACGCAAAAAATGGTGGTGTCTTTTGCTTCGGCGTTTCAGAGATACGCTGACTCACGTTCACGATAGCGACACCCACGATAAAAAGGACCCATACAATATTTGTTTGGCGAAACAGGAGAGATACCAGGCCCCAAATCGATGCCCGTATATGTTGGCCCGATTCAGCGGCGGCAAGAGCAGCTAATACAGCATATAGTCCCAGGACGTCCGTATAATATAGGAATCCCACGAACCAAAGAGGAGGGATCATGGCACAAGCATAAGCAGTCAAGCAGCCGATCGAGCTGTCACGAATTCGCGAATTATATTCGGAGCAACGCGTATTACAAGTCTGATTCTGATTTTCAGTTCGGGAGCGTAGCACTTTTAGGCAGAGATTCGGTAAGAGTAAAAGGGCTAACAAATTTGTCCCGCGGATCGCCTTGATATCTTCACACGATCTAAAGAGGCTGACGGCTTGCATAAAGGGCCTAAGTATAAGCGTAACAAAATACAATCCGGGTGGGGTTGTCAATAATGGATCCCAAGAACGCCAATCGCCATGACAATATCGTATGAGTTGTCGTACGTGAAAAATTTCGTCCTTGCATTAGACAAAGGCTAAAGTCGTGCACGTACCATGTACGGTTCCATCACATGATATTGCACGGCTACAAAAGTGGCCACAGTGAGTAGAGTGAAGACAGACTCTACTGGATAATGAAAATTGGGATTTTTAGCACGCTCGTGCATAGTGTAGTGCAGGTACTAGCGATTAAATGACCGTCCGTCAAGTGTTGGGTCAAAATGCAAAAAAATGAACTATACACATGTGGAGTCCTACTCTGGCACTATCACAAGGGACGAGCCAAGAAAGGACGCGAGAGACTAGACTCAAAGGAAGTAGAGATTGACACTGATGTGTGGCATTCTGGGGGAGCACACAGGCTGAATATTACGTGTGAGAGGAAGAAGATGAGATTGGTGACGCAAGAAGATGGGATAAATTTTCGGCAAATGCCACGTCAAGGTCAGGTGGCATGTTGGTTTTGGAGTCTTCGTGCGTGCATGAGCGTGGAGGAGATTCAGTGTCACGATTCTCGTGTGACGCGGCCGGCTCGCTTGTAGAAGTGACGAGTACTTCATCAGGATCATCATATATAGGCGAGAAGTTTGTCAGCTCATGCGAAGAAGGGACAACTGGCTCAGGGGATCCCACGCAAGCTAAAACCAGTTGCTCAACTGCACGGCCGAGTTGAGGTAAATCGACTCTGGGCAAGGTTCGAGGCTGTGTGGCCGCGGGAAAGGCTCCCATGAACGAGGTAATGTGACGAAGAACCGGCGCAGCTCTTTGAAGCTGAGGATGACTCAGGACCGAATGCCCGACGCCCATCAACTGGGACAAAGCGCGAGCGGCCGCGAAAAAGTCCAATGGCTCAGGATTTCCGACGCCAGAAAAAGGGTCTTCGGGAAAGGGCTCATTAATACTGACGCCTTCTTCGTCCGGATCCGGGAAAACCTGATGTTGATGCCGAGGGCTCTCAGGGTATTGAGTGTGCTCTCGTAGGACAGTCTGACCCCAAAGCTCAGAAGTAAGTGGGCGGGGAATTTTGACGAACAGATGAGTTTCGTCTGTGTCACGCTCGTGTGATGTGCTAGGATCCGCCTCGCACTGAGAGCAGAGATCAAAATCCAGACATTTGGAGCATTTATACCGAGGGCCAATGATAATCATACGGCATTCTTATGGAGCAAGAGCGGATGTATGAGCGTGTAAGCAGAGTTCAGACAAGTGTTTCGAATTCATACGTACGATTGCAAAGAACGGAATGATGCGGAAGCCATTGCGATGGGTACGGACTACTGGGCATTACATTTTCCGGCGTCAGGCGCAAGAGCTTGTGTCCAGGGTGTGCCTCTTGTGCTCTTGTCTCGCAATCGAGGCAGCAGTCCCAGTCAGGACAATTCAGACCTGGCTTATAAGTGCATTCGCAGACATACACCTCAGGCGATTGTTATTTGTCAGTGTGCAAAAGCACAAATGACAGTACGCGTGTTCTCGGAGCGTCATGGTGTGAACAGCCGTTGCGTGGTCAGCACAATCGGCCGTACACATAGATTCGCGCAGATTTCGTTCTCATCGCACGGACACACACGCATGAAAATGCGCTCGGCCGTGTGAATATGGGCGAGCGCCTGAGAGGATGGCAAGTGGAGCAGGACATCTAAAACGCAGCAACAGTTTACGTGAGCGGAATTTCTCCGCTTTCCTCGGACCCCGGGCAGATTTGGCGGGCGTGGCGAGAGGCCGCCGACGTTGGATCTCGTAGCTTTCGTTGCCATCCATTGGAGATCGGGCTGTGCGAGAAATACAAGGTGGAGGTCGTGATAAGTAACCTAATTGATGAAGAAAGTTGCGAAGGAAAAAATCGAGGGGAAAGCGAAAGAGGAAAGGGGGGAGGGGAGTGCGAGGGAAAACGAAGGGTTGTGGTTAAGAGAAGATAACGCGGAGTCTAGCGCCATTTCCATCAATTACCTTTTGATTGTCTGCAGGCTAGCGAGAATTTCTAGGGACGGTAGTTGCTTTTTGGAATTGACGACTCGCTTCCTCTTGTCAGCCCCAGCTTCTTGTCGCGAACCACAGGGGTTATTGGTCTCTTGGTGTGCATGCCCTGTCGCCGCCAAAAGCTTAAACAATCATCGCCATGCAAACAAGTGACATACAAAAGCAGCCAAACGCACATCAATTTTCGGATAATCTCTCTCCTGCACACCCATACCAAATTATGCATGCCCTGAGCCAAGCTCGTATACTTCATATTCGTGATTTTGCTTTTCCGGACGACGATGAACGGCATGTTGGCGTGGGCTCTGTCATTCCACCGCCGCCGTCAGCGACAACAGCAAGAATCGAGGCTACAGAAATGGCGCCTACAGAAGCAGAAAAGACTGTACCTGCAACGGGGGCATTAGTCACATCCAGTGAGCCAGAGCCCGTTTTGCACATTGTTCTATACGACTTTCAAGCCGAGGCAAGCAATGAGCTGAGTGTTAACGCGGGGATGCCTGTCCAGATTGAGAGAGACCTCTCTGATGGATGGGTTCTTGCACACCAAGTGGACCATCCAGAACGCAGTGGCCTCATACCCCATACCTACTTACAACGGATTGGCTAATTCATAGACTCCTACATCATCAAGGGTATCTGCGAAGGTATTGGTGTCTTGTTCGTGGTTTCAGTATCTTTTGTAGCTGCTTCGGTAGTCTTTGCGGCTGCATAGCATGTACATCCTTACACACTCGCCGATATGCCGCGTCTTTTCCCGCGCTTGTGCGTCCGGTCAACTGGAGTAAACGCAACAGCGGCGCGTACATGGCCATGGGCTGCGACTCGCCAATGTCCTGGTTGTGCTGCAAGATCCACGTATACTCTTGGAGCGCGGCAATGCGTGCTTGGAGCACCTGTGGATTCCGCACACGACCATGGCGTATGTGTGCACGTTTCGATCGCATGGCCGCAGCGATGAGCACGTGCATGAACGCAGCGGCCATGCTGGGTGCCACGGGAAGACGATCGGAAATGCATGCATGTTTGCCTAAACGCCAAACACGCAAAGCAAGCTGGACCTGTCCTGCTTCGTTTGCAAGTCGAATAGCTGCTGCATACACAAGCGGATGACGCGCCACCAGGGGGCCGGGTCGTGAACGAGCGCGTCGGAGCTCCGGGTACAAGCGAAGAACCACACTGGTGGCTCGAATGCCATGCACATTCGACGGACAACGGAGCTGGCCGTCCCTGATATGGTGCACAATCGCACAAATGCGATGATAGTCCTGTCCATACAAAGCTTCATCTAGGTGCGAAAGGAGACGCGGCGTGCTGATATGGGAAGGGGTGTCCTGGCTGATAGACACAACGTCTTCGCCGCTCCCAAGCTCCAACGCATATGTACCGAGTGACGGAATGCGCCAATGCGTGGATTGTTTTAGCAAAATGTTAATGGTAATGGAATCGGGTGTGAGGGGCGGACTTCGCTGCCGCGTCATATGGTCCAGTATAGCACGGCACCACTCTGGCTTCCGCGCGCGTTTTAAAGCGTAGTCAATGAGTGTGTTGTACGCATGAGCGCTCAAGGGTGGGATGAAATACATAGCGCGGTCTTCCTTGCAATGGCGGCTGGGTTCGGAGATGCTACCGCGATTGCGATCATCATTAATGACACTCTCGACATCGTTTGGTGGCAGCGGACGACCGCACGGCAAGCTTTCGAGCCACTTCGGAAGGGCATTGCGCAACGAGCGATTCAGTTTTCTTTCATGTGGATTGCGCCGAAGGAGAGGCTCTACATTGCTCAGAGCCTTAATTAACCAAACAATATCGTCCTTGTTGGCGGGCACAAGAGGAATGTACATTTCGACAAGTAAGTGACTAAGCGATGAAAGAGCCATCAAGTATTCAGAAAGCAAGGACGAAGATGATACGAAGCGGCCAGGAGCTCGTGGCGGGCGTGAGCGCAGAACACGGTCGACCACACACATTTGGATCATGAGATGGTGCATGATAGACCGGGACAGCGGAGGTTTTCCATGTTCCCAGTATCCGATAATGTGCCACGAGAGAATCATGACTGCATCGCTGAGTCGGTTCATAAGAATCATCGAGCGAATTAAGGGGGTGGTGTTCTTCGGGGTCGGCTGCCCCAGGACCTTGAGGCCGAACCATGCGTGTTGCACACACGTGCGTGGCATCTTAGCGTCAGCCCGCGATGCTTTCACAAGAAGTCGAATACCAATCAGGTGTGCACGACGACGCGTAGCAGGATTCAAAGGAGGCCGTAACCATGCTAACCGACTGTATACGTAAATCCCATCCCGAGGGGAGAGCCGTTGCACAGTACCAAGGAACATGTCCACAACCTCCTGCCAAAAAGAGTCAGACGGTGGTATGTGAGCATTTCGTAGTTCTTTCGATAAGGAAAGAACCGTTGCAGTGAGGGTATGTCGAAGTGAGGGTGGCAGATAGGAGTTGGATGTGTCGGTCCTGGTAGAGTCGGACAAAATCTTCAGACACGCACGAAGATTTCGTACACGCAAAGCCAGTGCCGGCATCTCCTCTAGTGTGCTAGAACAAGGTTGATGGGTTATGTCGGTGTGCACCCAGGCACTCAATATGGCGACGGCTGGTTGCATAGCTCGTGGTGCGTGACTAGTCTGCCCAACACCACTCGAGACTCGCTGAGACGTGCCGAGAATGGCAAGAGAAGGTGTATGCGATGGTATGGAAGGCCATGGCGGATGCCGCAGAAATATGGGCGGTCGACTGCGCATCGACCATGCAGCAGCGAAGCGGGGTATAATGGCGCGTCTTTCTCAAACGGCTGCTCACTGCAAGGTTGTGTTGCGCACCGTCTTCAAAATGCAATCCAGAAGTTGACTCGTAAGCGACCACTGCTGGTTTGTCAGCAAGACACAAGAAAAAACGAGGGGAAGGTGGCGTGTTTCATGTTCTCTGTTTCATGTCCTAGTAGGCATCTTTGCTGCGGCGCCTATCGCATGGCCTCTCCGAATTGACGGTGAACTCGCCGTAGAAGAACTATTTAGGCGCGCATTTTAACGACTTTTTATCTCAACTTTCACGTCTGCATTCTGGTATGTATCTGTATTTCCTGTGGTCTCCTTTCCGTATCCTGCTTTAAGGCAGTCTATGCTCTCAGGATGACAAACATTTGCCATCGGCTCGAGCTTGCATTCGTACGAATGTAGGCGAAGACTCTGTGCAGCCAATCAGTCATAGTTACTCTGACACCCTCTCTTTTCCCACATGTTTTGGTCCCATGGACCTTGTCATCGGCCTCAGCCTTGCTAACGCATCGCAGATCTTGTTCCTTCTTCTATTGTTTGATAACACTTGTGCCATAGATGCTAAAAGGAGTACATATGTTGTAGCCTCGTACCATGGAGTGCACTGATATACTTGTTGTGCATACTCAATCGAAGTATTGAACCATAATGAATGTCATTGCCCGTTGCTTTCAAGATTTATCCCTTTATCTTCGTCTAAAGTGGTCATTAAGCTCCTACTTGTTCGACTCTACTTCTACAAAGGCACGCGCTACAACCAATCGCGACTCCGCAGATACGTCCAGCTCTTGCTCCGCAGGTACGAAAAACACACGGCCCTTAGATACCGGAATGGCTTTGCCATCTACAGTGAATGATCCCTGGCCTTCTGTAATCAGAACAATGGAAGGTCCATGCAGGGCACGGTGCTTGCACGATGCACCTATGTCAAGCGATGATACCAACACAGAAAACTCAGGGATCGGCGGATTGTACAGTAGAGTAGCGCCGGATGCATCACCGTCCCAGATTGGCGCATCAAGACGCTGGGCGGATGCGGATGCACTCTCATACGTCAGCATGTCAATGAGCACATCGACATCCCGAGCCTTCGGCGTCAGTCCCGCACGTACGACATTGTCAGATGCAGCCATGCATTCAAGAATGTGGCCGGAAATGTAAGCGTGCGGCTCATTAGCGCCTAGGAACATAGCTTCACCACGCTCAAGATGCACCAGATTCAAGAAGAACGTGCACAAGACACCAATGTCCTTCGGATACTGCTTATTCAAACGCACCACCAGTTCACGCACTTCTTCAGAAACTTCATTCGTGTCGTGACTGTAACGCTCAGCCAAAGCTGACACAGCCGGCTCATAAACATCAGGCGACGCACGCATCAGCTTGCCGAACACCATCTTGAGCGTATCTTTGACCTTTGCCTCTTGTGACGCATCATTTGCGCCCTGCTTCTGTAGCTTGGCCGCTTCCTGCAAGGATTGATCCATGACATTGTCGGCGCCAAGGACCTTGCGCAGCTCCGAAACATGAGCTACAAACGCTTGTACTTCGCTCACAGGGCGGAAACCACAGAATCCTTCGAATGGCTGGATAGCAATGGCCATCTCTGGCTTATGATTGTCGTCCTTGTACATATGTGGCTTGGTCCCATGTAAGCGCTCAGCGAGTGCCTTATCGGGATGTGCTTGAATCGACAATGCCTTGTTGATGGAAAGCACTTTGAACAGAAACGGCAATGCACCACAAGTCTTGTCGACACCAAAGTGACGCGCCACTTCAGAGCCTATCAATGCCTGGTCTTCCTGCAGTACGTCATTCAGCAGTGTACGAGTGCCATCTTCCTTCACCACTCGCGACGGTACGGTAGGGTGTGTGCCCATCCAAAGTTCCGCATACGGTTTGGAAGATTCGCGTTGGAAGCCAAGCTCTGGCGTGCATTCAGCAAAATCAGCGACCATGCTGTCTTTTGCACCACCAGGCACACCCCATTCATATGACTGTACCCCTGGGATTAGTGTCAACATGTTGGACAAAAAAAGGACAATGGATGGACTTAGCGCAGTATCCCAATGATCTTGCTTTAATTTGAAATGGTTGGCCAATTTTTTCCCCGATATTTCGTGGACTCGGGCCAGCCTCACGCTGACATGACATAATTGAATCGATTTTTCGGTAGTGTACAGATCTATCTCCACATGTCTACAGATAGGTTGTCAATCATAACGAGCCATATGGTCCCTGGCGTCCACGTGGAGCACCGTACCCATGGTAAGCGTGCGAGCTTCGCGCATTGTAGCCATGGGAGTTTTGACCATATGCTGACCCGTAGGCTGTCCCTGCATGTCCGTATGCTCCGCCATATGAAATTCCCTGCGGTATAGACGGTCCATAGATTTGGTAAGGATTACCATAGGTTGGGTACGGTTGGCCATATGCAACAGGGGCGCCATATGTCCCACCACCACTGTAAGGAGGAACAGCGTATGAGGCACCACCGTACGGCGAGCCACCGTAGGCACTAGCACCACCATACGGTCTTGCGACATAGGGATTGCCGCTGTATGGGCCACCCCCATAAGGTCCGCCACCATAGCCCAAAACGCCACCACCATAGCGCCCGCCGCCATAGGGGCCACGCGCGTAAGGTCCTGCACCGTAAGGTCCCTGCTGCATGTTCGAGGGGCGAGCATCTCGACCATACATCACACCCTGGTCACTCCATCCACCACGGCGTCCCCGTGATCCACGGAAACTGCCACTGGCACCGCCGCTGCCAACGCCGCTGCCTCGACCGCCACCTCGACTTCCGCGAAGAACAAAGTCGGCATCAGCAGGCGTAAGTCGACGTGATGGAAGTCGCACACCATGCAAAAGCACACTGCGGTGTGGTGTGAACTGTGGAGGGAAGTCATAATAGGTCCAAATGCTGCGGTCATTCTGGATATCTTGCATACCTGACACGGAAGGGAGTGGTGAGTAAAAGGTCGAGCCTGGCACACAGGAGGTATCGGGAGCAATTGTGCCTGCAATCTGAGCATGACGTGCTGTATCGATCACATCAGCACGGCCATCACTGCGTTTCGTGTACAAACGACTCATTACAGGGAATAAGTCGGCGTCCTCACTCACAAACAAAACATTGCGCCCGAACGAGTTCCGTCGCACCTCATCATCCGTAAGCTGTGCATAGCGTTTATGCAATGCATGCAAAAGTCGATTCTCATCGATGAAAGGCAGAAGAGCTACACCTTGCCATGCCATTTTCTTGCCGTTCATATCGATAGAAAACTCATTTGGATAGAAATCAATAATTTCCGATTCCTCGTTTGTCATGAGCTGCTGGAACGGCACCGGTAAATTGCTCTTACTCGCAGCCGGCAGAACGCCCATAAGCTGCTCAAAAGGCCGGAACGGCTCACTCTCGCCAAAGTCGATGTGCATGTCTTGAACATCAGTAAAGTCAGCTGCAAACGGTGCATAGTGGTACGGATAAAACCACTTCCATGAAGGGCAGCCTTGGTAATAGTATGCAAGGACCCAGCAGAGACCCTCAACATAAGCTTGAACAACGCTGCGACGGAACTTGGTGTCGGAGAGCTCGACGCCGAACTTTTGCCGGTAATATCGCTCACGGTAACCAGGCTCCCATAACTTCACAGTGTCTTCATACTCCACAGTGCCATCCGGTCGCACTTTTCGCTCGAGCATCTTCGCTTTCGATTGGTCCTCATCCTCATCACGCTCTTCTTCTTCCTCGTCCTCGTCCTCATCCTCATCTTCTTTTTCGTCATTATCCGATTCGCCAGCATCATCGCCCTGCGTCTTCAAGTCCTCCGTCTGTCCATCTCCTTCATCCTTACTATAGCATTCTTTTTTCGCTTCTTTTTTTTCGTCCTTCATGTCATCTTGGCTGGTGTCAGGTCCCGGCGGTTCAGCTTTTATATGCGAGTCATTCGGCTCAGACTTTACGAGGCCTGATGCCTTTCCATTCAACGCTTTGTCATCATACTTTGATGGGCTGGCTTTGTCTGAATCCATAACTGACGCCAAATTCTCTTCGCGCTTGAGTACTGGTGTTACGGATTCTTTGACATCCTCGTCAAGCTTGAACATGGTGGAATCACCAGATGACTCAGGATCGACTTTGCTGCGTTTGCATTGCAGGTCGGTTTGAGTTACTGCACGTTTCGCGCCGCGCTTTTGTGCAAGTTCCATGCGCATTTGCTCAGCTGCACTGATATTGGCCATTCGAATCTGCGCGCGATTCTTGACAACGTCGATACTATTGCCATCGAGCATGACTGGACCCCCTTTGTTTCGTGCACCAGGCACTTGCTTGCTGGGTCCGACAGGCGGTGGCACTACAGGTCGCTGGGGCGGAGCTGATTTCGACACTTGGACATACGTTGTATCGCCATGCTGAGCCTCTTGATGGTTGGAAGATGCATGCCGGCGCTTGTTCGCTTCTTGGCGTTCTTCCGTCTCCTTGCGTTTTCGAAATATATCATCTTCGACCTCAGCAAGACCATCGAGAATATATTGTGCATTAGCTAACTCGACTTTTCCGTTATTCGTCACATAGCCACTCATGTTGGGCAGTTCACGTTTCCAGATTCTCAGTAGTGTATCAATAGCTCCTTCTCGAATCTCGAGGCTTGGCAGGTGGGGCAGAAAATCATTACCGACAAAAAAGATGAGAAACACCCAATCATCTATAGCCCGTTCCAGATCAAAGGGAAACGATGTGCCGGGTGTTCGAAGCTCGACCTGAAGGTATTCACGCAGGGTCGGCACATCCAGAAAAATAAACGGTTTCTTTTGAAATGGTTTAGCTTCATTGCGTGCTTCACCGCGGCAGTTCGCCGCTACATGTCCCTCTTGTCCACAGCGATGACATCCTCGATGCTTCGCATCTTGAGAAAACACATCCTCCCGAAGCACCTTGAAGTGCGGCTCGTGCGTGGCGAGCGATAGCATGATCAGATCCGCATCCAAACCGTAAATGACGTGACGCATATTAGGATCATGGTTTGGGTCGCTTCGCTTGCGTCGAATATAATCCATGATTTTGTGTTCACCTTCGCCGGGCACACTTGCATCTGACAGCACAACACAAAGGTTTTTCCACCCCGGGTCTGTATTTAATTTGTGCGCAATCCAATAGCGCAAAGAAGAAGCAAGAAGATCCATGAAAGGTGTGCCGGGGGTAATGGCATTAGAGTCCCATGACTTTTCAATGCGCTCATTTTCGCCTGCCAGGCCTTTTCTTTTGCGTTCCTCGAGCTCTTGTTCCCGTTGCTGATGGAGGATCTTCGCATCCTGTGCAGAGCGGAAACGGCGTGAGCGTTGTTGATTCATTTTTGCACGAGGCGCCACACCATCAATGGCCATCATGAGCAACTTTCGGGGACGAATCATGTTAATGACCCTCTCTGTGTATTTGAATACCTCGGCCATCATGTCTTCTTCTGTCTCAGGCGGAGGCTTGCCCTCAGGATGTGTGCATGGATGGACAATACCGTTCATATCCAGATATAAGCAATCGTACTCTTCCCCATTCGGATTTGGTCGCGATATGTCGACAGGAATGTCCACAGGCTCGCCATTTGGTCCTGGCATCTGCCCTGGCTCTTCTTCCTCAACGCTTTGCACAATTTTGGGATACTTCTTCGAAAGCCATCGGAACAGAGCCGGTACACCCTGTTTTTGAGTTAGTGATTCTAATACGCAAGCGCTATTCACGTACCATGTTTGATTCACACAAACAAAGGACTCTTTGACCGACTGATTGATGGCAAGTGGTTCACAACGATAAGCACGCCTACCGCGACGGCGACGCGCGGCGTTCACTTTTTATTTTCAGTTTTATTTATTCCAACTGAGGGGCTTTCACATTGCGCACTGGAGTCGTGGAGAGCTAGCGACCAACGAATGAGCCTTTTAGGTCTTAACAACTGCCGGCTTAAGGTAACGAGATGAGAGGTGGAATGACGTAAGGACCCCCGCGTCACAAAACGCTTGGCGAAACGCATGCTTTAGTTAGCACGCGGCGAACGCTCAGAGTCGCGCACGAACAGGGTAGCATGAATTGCAATAATGAGTCAACGGAACAAGATTTGAATGTGCATCAAGGAGCGAGCTCAGGGTCCAATCTTTACGCTTACATCGATCATGCTCGCGTTTGGGGTGTGAATATTGAGCCGCCTGAATCGGCGAAGCTTGCCTTCAAGCCCTGGGATCAAAGACATTCTATGGACCAATGGATAGAGAGTGGGGTAGACGACCAGGTATGTTGTAGGAAGACTGACGAGCAAGATGATTGTCAACGTTCCTTTTACGTGTCCTGTGCGTGTAGAAAGTATCTTACTTTATGCAGGGCGCGGTGACTTGAGTGTGCGAGTAAGTGTTGAAGAGCGAAGTACTCATTTTCAGCGGTGCGCTGCATTTGTGAACTTGCCTAACGGGATCGACTTCGATGACGCGCTGTCTGTGCTAGACGGACGTTTAGGCCCGCCATCCAGTGGCCGAGCGCAGGCAGATTTCGCTCTTCTCGAAGGAGCCACACAAGTCATTGCATACCCTGTAAGTGTGTCGCGCTTTGCACACACAAACAGTGTGAGTCTCCTACTGGTACGTTCTACGCGAACCTAGGCGTCATCGCCAATCACGGGCACGGCTGACCGAGCGCGTGAAGTGTGACTCACTCTCCCGTAACATCTCACGCATGTACTATATTGGATTTGTCGGCAAAGCATTGGATCCGCGCACAGATTCTATTCGTCAGTCTCATGTGCCAGCTGAAGCGTCAGCGACACACAAGGTAGATGGCGTTGGTAGTTCACACGGCGTCTCAGCCACGCCTCGTGTTCAGTAGTCATCCCCATTGGCGATGTCTTGTGTATCTAAAGTCCTAAAACGAAAGAACAAGGCACTTCTAAAGGTCCTCTGCCGCTGCCTCGTTGGCCTTTTCAGCCACGAGCTTCTGGAGCTTCTTCTGACGCTGCAGGAAACTAACATTAATCACATACGCACTTACTCTTGGTACTGGCACCTTTCGTACGTGTGACTGCGGGAATTCATTAGTATCAAGATTCCAAGTGCGTGTAGGCAATAACGCCAATAATAACATACCGCTCGTCTTCACACTTCCATGGAGCGTAAAAAGTCTTCCGTCGGCACTTGTTCAATGGGATCAATAGTCTTTCACAAAGTTAATGGCTGCAGGAAAACATGAAAAATGGCACGTACGCGCTGCAAGAGTCGCGGTATCCAAGAGGTAGTCGTGCGGCATTGCTTTCCTCGAGAGACGCAGTATGATCCGCCGTCATTCTTGTCGTCGTTGTGGCAGCAACGTTCTTGAGGCCAGGCCCAAAGGTAGAGTGGGACCTACAGGAACCGATGCTCTCTCGGCCGAGTAGGCGATGACGGGCGCTCGTCGGTCGGGGGCAAGTCGGCGGCGCCGGCGACGGCAGCAACCCCGGTCCATGCTTTACACGCACGACGTGCTTACGCCACTCGATGATGCTTCGCCCATCGCTTGTTCGTGCAGCACGCGCGCACAAACCGATGATCAAATTCCCGGATCGTCGTGCCCCTAAACGTAAGTGTCCAAGAGTGCTGACATGATCCAGCGGAGCATAAGCCACAGCCGCACCCCGATGCGCCCGAAGACATTGCCAACAACTTTGAGCAATTCCGCCAAGTGCTCGAGTCGGGTCCACATTATGACCCATCAAAGCTAAAGCCATTTAGCTTGGACTCTGGAAAGAGTGCTTCTGGTCAGACTGGTTCGCGAGACGCAGTGACCACTGTGTTTGACTTGCCCCGGCGATTCTGGGACACGCCAGCTCTTCGTATGTCACCAGCTGAGATGGACGCCATTCAGGTATGTTGTTTGTTCGCTATTTCTTAACCACCCGCTCTCTTTCTCTCTTCCACTTTCTCTCTCCCTCCCTCTCTCTCCCTCTCTCTCTCTCTCTCTCTCTTTTCCTCTCATGTTCATACTTACACGTCTATCTGCAGTCCGGTGGTGCGTCCATGATGGATTAATGTGAATAAAACTGTCTTGCACTCCTGCGGTATACGAGAAAAGTCTTTTTGTTTGTACCAGGATGTTCGACGCTTCCTGGTCTTATAGGGCATGGCCTACACTCTGATCATCTATATATCTGAAGTCTGTCTGCATGCATCACTCTATGGGTAAAGTTTGAATCAGATAGACTATTCTATCGCTGGAGGAAAGAAAAGCATGCGTGACGAAAGAGAAGTGTGTGTGCTGGCATCTACAAGCCCATGCTGTAAGCACACTCCTCGTAGCTAGATTGAGTACAAGACACATGACTTGGGTCAAACCGTCCATGGCGTAGGGCCTCCACCTGTGCGAGCGGTTCAGGTCAACAACACGCATTCGTAACAGATTGATCCTCCCAACGACGGCTGGCATCGTCATGTTCGGTGCGGGGACGAATGAGTCGTCGAGTAAAAGTTACTATACCCAGAATGCACCGCCTAGTACCATTGGTGTGATTCGGTCACGCACTCTCTTCTTCCTCTCGATTCGCGACTCAATTGCACCAAGCACACATGCATCAGGAGCGAATGTGCCTCTGCTGGGTGATAGCCAGGATGGAGTATACTTTGACGCCGATAAGAATGCGATACCCATGCCATCTACGCTTCCGCCGTTCTGGGTCGATGCTACGGAGGAAGTTGATGCCGTCTTGACCGAGATGATACCCCAACTTGCGCAACTAGATCGCTTGCATGCACAACATTTGTTACCGAGTTTTGCCGACAAAACAGATCAGAAACGAGAAATTGAAGCATTAACAGAAGATATAACGCACGATTTTCGTCGTGCGTCACAGCTCGTTGCAAAACTGGCTGCACAGACAACCGAGACGATGCGATCAAGACGCCTGTCAAAAGAAGAGATCACAGCAGCTCGAAATGCACAAACTGCACTGGCTACACGAGTACAGCAAATGTCATCTTTATTCCGTCAAAAACAGTCTCATTACTTGCGAAAACTACAAGGCATGGAGGTTCAGGAACGCAGCGATCCCTCGCTATTAGACAGTGTACAAAGTGTGCAGGAGGATGTGGCTTTGGTACGTGATGTCTATTTGCATTTATTTGCTGACTAGCCAGTCTGAGCATTTCCAGGATCAGCAGGCAACGAGTCTCATGGACGCAACTGACGATTTTGCCATGATTCAAGAACGTGATCGCGATATAGCCCAAATTGCTCGGTCCATCAGCGAGCTTGCTCACCTGTTTCAGGATCTGTCAGCATTGGTTATTGAACAAGGTTCGGTGCTGGATCGGATTGATTATAATATCGATTCCATGGCCACGGACATGCAACATTCGAATGTCGAATTGAATCGCGCCGTGACGTACCAGGCTGGCGCAGGCCGTCGTTCCCTAATTTTCTTACTCGTCCTTTGTATTGCCTTGCTGATAGCGATTCTGGTTATACGCCCATTTTTCCGCTAAACACACATCGATTTTATATGTTGAGGTCGGTCTGTGTATATATGATGGATTCGCACCATGTTGACCCCTCACCATTGCACAGTCAAGCCTTGTGGATTCGACTCCACCGCATTGAATTTTGTGTGCAGATCATCATGTTTGAACAAGCTCAAAGCATCAGATGCTTGCCTATCCCATGCATCGAGCCACGATCGAAGGGGTCCGTGAGCTGCTCGCTCCAGTAGTGACTGAGCAGAATCGACCGTAGCGCCTCGCTTCATGTCATCTCCCCAATAAAGATTCTCCACATGCTGCACCCAACGGCGATCCGTACCCTGCCAGCCCTGAACTGGCGATGCCTCAGACGCTTGCTGAGCGTCTGGTAACGCTGCCATTGACAAGGACGACGTGTCTAATGCCCATGTGGCAGGAGGTCGAAGTTGTCCACCACCATTCACACACCCTCCTGGGCAGGCCATCACCTCGATATAATCGTATGGATGCGTGTCTTGGGGCGAGGGACGTGCTACACTTCGCATACGGCCACGGCCACGAGTACTTCGTGCACCTGTTTCACGTTGCAATTTGCGTACCACGTTCTGGATATTTCGGAAGCCGTAACACGTGGCGCCTTTAAAGAGTGTCGTGCCATCCGGAGCACGAAGCGTATAGTCGGTATAATCGGTCGAGCGAAGGATGTGCAACTCCACAGTAGGCTGTGAAGTATCTGGATGAGAACGAATCCAAGACATATATGCATCAAGTAAAACAGCAAAAATATAGCCGCCACTACTGGACCCTGGCTCTTGATGAGCTGGCACATGAGCAGGGTCGCAAAATTCAGTTGCGACCTGAGGACGTGGTGTGATTCTAGCTTCATTTTGCTCTGAAGCTGAGCCCGAACTAGAACCACTCATGACATGCTTCCAAGCATCGCTTGCTTCATCCATTTGCTTGTCAGATGCACGTTCAGATTCGCTTTCGCGCGGCTCAGTCTCCGCATTTACATGCACATCAACACCGACGATCAGGTCATGCAGCTCACCTGTTGTGAGAACACAGTCCACGTCTTTCGTTTGAGATGTCTGTTCGTTATCTTGTCGGACAGCTTCGAGCTTTTTGTCATAGCACGGCATGACTGATACATGGTATACATATGGCGCGCTGTCTTGTGATATGTCGACACCTTTTTGTTGGGGACCCCAAAATCGCTTTGCGAGAATGCCAGCAAGTTGCTGTGGCGACTTTGTCGTGGCTACATATGGAAGCAATTCCCCGTGAGCCTTTTCTGCATAGCATACCCAGCCTGGGCAAGCACTCGCGACCATGGGCAGCGTAGGTGCATCTTTCGTGCCACGCATGCGGGCTTCACGTCGCAGACGAAATTCACGCACGGTCTCGTACAGCGACATGTGGCGCGCTAGTGACAAGTCATGAACTTGATCGAAGCCCAATTGTTTTAGCGCTGCACATACTCGCGTCCATACCGCTGGTGGCTGCATTCCCCAGCGTGCCTGAAGAGACGCAATGGTTTGGGAGCTTATTGTAGCAATAAAGATACGCTCGCGTTTTTGTGCCAGCTCATTGCGAATTTCGTCGATGCTTTGCACGCCAATCAGCACACTTTCAGCACTAGTGACACAGCCGCTGCATGCGAGGCAATCATTCAGTGAAATCTGAGCAGTCTCTAGCTGAGTACGTGCACGCGGTGCATTCACTGGTGCTTCCACATATACGCCACCTTCCAATGCAATGGTCGATTCGGGCGCATTTGAAGACGCCGTCGTCGTGGGCGCCTCCACCGGCTTGATGCATGCCTGTGACGGCCCAAGGTAGTCATTGAGATCTGTCAATGTCTTTCGAATGAGACAACCCAGGCACGTACCAAGGCCCCTGAAAACGCCATCTACGTTTACGGTGTGCGGCCACGACTAGTGATCAGAGGATTCAAACGTTAATACGTAGCACCAGGTGTGGCGTTGCCACAGGGGGTATGCCAATTTACTTTTTCTCCACTTGATAGAACGCGCGGCCTGGGTGTAGATGGCCAATGGTGTGAGAGAAATCGAAGTATGACTACAAAAAAAATGTGGCCATGATACGAGAGGTGCTCATCGGTTTATCGCCCGGCGTTGCCTTTTTCTGAAGATACCGCATCGAGAGTAGCTTCTTCAGTATGAGGCAACTCAAATTTCACGAACAAAAGCTGCTTAAAAAGTACGCATAATGCTCAAACAACACATACTTACAATTCAGACACGATTTTCTGCAGTGGAAGAATGAACACAACCTTCGAGAAATTCAAGTCATGCGCCGATATCACATTCAGGACCGTGATGACTATCAAAAATACAATGTGCTGGTCGGCAAGACACGCCAGCTAGCCCTTCGTCTATCGACTTTGTCTGCGTCTGATCCATTCCGTGCGCGGCAAGAGTCAATGATGCTGAACAAGCTGTACGATATGGGCTTACTTGACACCGGTGCGAAAATGAGCGACATTATGGAGCGGCTGAACGTAAGCGCATTTTGCCGACGGCGTTTACCTGTTGTGATGGTGCGTCTTCACATGAGTGAAAGTGTATCACAGGCTGTCAAGTATGTCGAGCAGGGACATGTGCGTGTTGGCCCTGATACTATAACAGACCCAGCGTTTCTTGTGACGCGGTCGATGGAGGACTTTGTCACATGGGTCGATACGTCTAAGATCCGTCGTGCCATTGCGAACTACAATGACGAGCTGGATGACTTTGACTTGCTATGATGCGCCGATGGAGGATGCTAATATACACTTTTTGTTCACACATCTCGACGTGATGACCCCGCCCATCCTGCCCTCACCCTCTCTTCTTCCTCGCCTACAGTATTACACACGCTGTGCACACACGGCTTCAATGTCGGCGACTTCTTTTGGTGCTTCTGCACTCAGTACCAAATTGTCCTCATACCCAACAGCCACGTCATCTTCCACACGCATACCCAAGCCGCGGAATGCCTTTGGATACGCGGGGTCATCAGGCACGTATATGCCCGGCTCGATGGTCAGAACCATGCCTTCTTGTAGGCGTGTGGAGCGCTCGATCGTACTTGTATCATGCAGATCAATACCGAGCCAGTGTCCAATATAGTGTGGATACAGGATACGTTCCAGTGTGCCAAAGCCCAAGTGGAAGCCAAGATCCCGTAGCTCTGCATGTAACATCTCCACACTTCGTCGATGCAGAGCCGAGAGCGTATATCCCTGGCGAGCTGTAGCAAGTGCTGTGCATCCTTTCAGCGTACGGAGTAATGCCTCGTATAAGTCCCGCTGCGGAGATGTGAATCGGCCATCCGCTGACGTGGGCATCGTTCGTGTAATGTCGGAAGCATAACCACGGAATTCACACCCGGCATCGACCGACATGACGTCTCGTTCGCCCATCACACAGTCGTTCCGCACATAATGGATCATCAACGCATTCTTTCCAGACGCAAATACTGGCACATAGGCCTGTCGATCAGCGCCACGGAGCGCACATTCATACTCGAAAAGGGCTTGTGCTTGAGCTTCCTCCATGCCAGGCTGCACGGCTCGCATGACCTGTGACATGGCCTTGCCACTGATCGCACCAGCCTGTCGCATGACCTTGATTTCATTCTCGCTCTTACAACTCCGAAGCACGTCCATCTCTCGCTCGAGAGAGTGCGTGTTTCGTCGATCAGATAGCAGCTTAACGACGTTATCGAAATCTGTCTTGCGCACAAACATATCATAGCCTGATGGCGAGGACGGAGCGAGAAACTCGTGGATACTAAAGCGCGGAGACCGCAGGCTCTGCCGTGGGGTCGACACCTGTGCCGGCAAGTCGACATACAATTGCTCAGCATGAGCTGCTGCCGTTTTGAAAAATTGCAACATGACAGATGGATCATTGGGAAGCGCTTCGTCTGCGCCAAAGATGCGTGTAGCACCTTCCATACCACAGGAAGGGCCATCCCACACCTCCTTATGAAGTTGCCGCGGTTCGACTGCGTGTCAGTAGGTTCCTGTCTGTATTCAGACACGGCCTGTAAACCTCTCGCACGTACCAAACATGGTCATTTTATAACCGCGTGGACCATGACCCGTCTTTTCCAAGACAAGTGCTGCATCAGGCTCTTGCATGCCCGTCAAGTACTGCATTGATGGTGAGAACCAATGTTCATCCATTATGTGCACACGCATGCATGCGTCCAAACACGTTTGCATTCACACGTTCACTGAGGCACGCCTAGTAACACGCATAGCCCCACGCGTAGGCACTTACGACTTTCTTACGTACCCAAAAGTTGGACTCCTGCCGGAACTTGTAAAAAATATTACGTGACATGTACTTGATACGCCCACCCATCAGCACGACAACCGATTTGGGTGGCAGACGTTCCATCAGCCGCCGCCGTCGGTCCTCATATTCGGAGGCAGGGATCCCCGGCGTCAGGTGGTCCATCGCTACACCCCCGCCCTTCGACGCATCTGTGCCACGCCGGAAATCAATGGGAAACAGATGTGGATGCGTGTGCGGAAGTGGCTGCCCACATGTCGGGGGCGTGCTCGCATTGGAGAATGCCCGCGTGCATCTTGACACCACGGCTCGATAGGACGACAGTCGCCGCATTCGCTGCCTGGAAAAAATCCCCAAGTGCACCACACGCCTTCCGTTCGCGGACATACACATGTGCCTGAACACAGCAGTCGCCTTTTGCCGCCAAGCCCTCCGATCCACCACACATCACGTCGACTTCATCCCTTCGCGCAAATATCTGGTCACGTGATTTTAGACGCGTGGACCCTTGATGCGCACACACGCACTTTCATGCGTGTGTGTGTTGGTTGTTGGTTGCTGAGATATTCGAGGCACTCGAGTGTTGGTCTGAGTTGGCTACGATTCGATCGCGGTGAAGCCATAGAATCGATGGACCAGCGAGGCTTCTCGCCCAAGAAAGAAACGTCTCCGCTGAAGCGTTCAGCCATAGCCTATGGAAATGGCCCCGCTTCTGGAAATATGAGTGCACAGATGGCCATGCCAAGTCTTCGGACACCTAGTGGCATGAATGTGGCTAGACCAACCGAAGTCAGTGTGCCGAGTGAGCCGATTCAAACCTATTTGCGGATCCGACCGCCATCCATTGATGAACGCGACAACCGTGAATCAAGTGCGCCATCATATGTCGAAGTGCTCTCTGATACACAAGTGATGATGCATGCGCCGCCAGAAGTTTCGCTATCCAAGTCACGCTTACGAACCAACCCTGCAGCACCAGTGAAGTATACATTCTCACACGTATTTGCACCTCATCTTCAGGAAGAAAATAACGCGTCTCGCAGCCAGGTGCAGGCAGATTTCTTCACAATGACGACGTTGCCTCTTGTACAGGATGTGTTGAAGGGAAAGAACAGTCTTGTCTTCACATATGGTGTTACCAATTCAGGAAAAACATACACAGTGCAAGGCCTTTCGCGAAATGGAGAAGCTGGGATCCTTCCTCGTGCTTTGAATGTCATCTTCAATAGCATCCATGGACGCGAATGTACGAAGGCCGTGCGGCCAATGGGCCTGAATGGCGTTCAACCGGGTGTATCGGATCCCAGTCAAAGCTTGCTTTCCGGTCGTATACGCCCACGCACCAGACACAAGCAGCGTCTGAATCCGATAATGGGACAAGGCAGTACCTCTATTGACATCGCCAATGCCATCAACACAGGGATCTCAGATACAGCGAAGCAATCAGACGAGTCATGGCAGAATCACGCTACAAAAGTCGACGTTCTTGAAAATGTCCGTTACAGCGTATGGGTGAGCTATGTTGAGGTGTATAACGAAAAGTTGTATGATCTGCTCGAATCACCCACGCCATCGCTGCTGTCTCGTGTGGAACATGACGTGCCGGGCGCTGACACAGATCTAGGCGCTCTAGCCTCTCCATCCGTCCCAGCAGCAGCACGTAGACCGCTTCTACTAAAGAGCGAAGCGGAAACCGGGGGCAAATACGTGAGCGGGCTCAAAGAAATCAAAGTTAACAATATCCAAGAAGCCCGTGAGCTGCTCCGGTGTGGTCAAGAGAACCGTTCCGTCTTCGGGACGATGGCGAACCAATCCAGTTCACGCTCACACAGTGTCTTTACAATCAAAATCCTGCGAGAAAATACGAGCGTCGAATTTGCGAGCAGCGATAGCGCTGGTCTTTCTCGCAAGTATTCTGTGTCGCGTCTAAGCATAGTAGATCTAGCTGGAAGCGAGCGAATCTCTAACACTGATATTTCAACAGGTCCACGTCTTAAAGAGGCCGGCAGCATTAACAAAAGTCTTATGTGTTTAGGGCAATGCCTTGAAACGATGCGCAAAAACCAGGCCCGAGCAGGTATCGGCGCATCGCTCTCTTCATCTCGTTCTGAAGAGTCACGGAAAAGGCGACCAAGCATTGTGCCATTCCGGCATTCAAAACTCACAGAGCTATTCCAGTCTTTCTTTATGGGTGACGGCAAGGTCATCATGATTGTGAATGTCAATCCTTCTGGCACAGGCTTCGAAGAAAGTTCTAATGTCATGCGGTTCAGCGCAATGGCAAAAGAAGTGGGTATCCAAGTTTCATCTCCTGCGTCAACGGCCACCGTCGGACCATCTACGTCTTGTTCTGACTCGTTAGGATCGCACCATGCTTCAGATGCACCTGATGCAAGTGTCTTAGATGCTAGTTTCAACACAGAGAAACTCAATACGTCTGATGATGACGTCGACAACGACGATGAGGAGCAAGATGAGTTCGTAAATATGCTTCTTGCTGAAAATGAGCGCTTGCGCCTACGCTGTGAACGCGCCGAGAATTTATGTCGAATTGTGGAAAAGAATGTGCGTGACGAAATGGGGCAACAGTTGGAAGCTGGTCTAAAAAATATGCAACGTTTTTATGAGCGTCAACTTCAGGCAGAGATCGATGCAAGCGACGCTTTCATGGACCGGAAAATTGATCTGTTTGCTCGCCTCTCGCAAGCTGTTGAGCATGAACCATCCTCTGCAGAATCTAGTGCATGTGACGAAAGTGAAGATGCAGCATCACCCGCGCCCCCATCCCAGTTTCTTGCTGAAAACCATGATTATGTGAATGTATCGCCAGGCTCTCAAAAACAGACATCCCGTAAATCCAGCCTCAAATCTACCGTGACGAGCAGTGATGAATCGCATGATACCTTATTAGTTGCTAATACGCCCAGCCCCTCGAGACGCTTTCGAAAACTGGCTCAAAGACCGGCTATTCAGACGGATGAAATGGACCAAGTTGCTTTTGGTCTCGTTGATGCGGCAGCCCGAACTAACACACACCGGACGCTACGGTAAATAAAAGGGTTTTCATAGTGATGAAAATTTGGGGACAATCTCGAGCTTCTGGAGGAAGTGGAGCGGAGCATTTGTATTTCGTAGTTCATGCTCCATCCATCGATGTCTTCGTCGCCAACCAGCGGGGACGTCGAGGCCATTCATTCATCAAGTATGAGTGCAACACCAGAGCTCACAAACAAGGAACGCCGCATTGCGCGTAAGGCTGAGCGAAAAAAGGAACGTGAGGAGCTGGCGATGAAAAAAACACAGATAGATTCACCTGAAAAAGCGTCAAAGAAGCGAGCAAAAGAAGAAACTCTTACGACCAACGCTTCTTCAAGTCTGGATTTAAACGAACACCCTGGCATGGAGCATAAAGACAACAATGAAAATGCACAAGAAGATAAAACTGAGGAAGTGGAAGCTATTTCACATAAGGAACGACGGAAGCGACGCAAAATGGAAAAGCAAGCTGTCGCTTCAGCATCGCAGTCGACAGAATCATCAGCGCCTATCCCAAGTCGGCCGCAACGCAGTGCTTATAGCGTGTGGATCGGAAACCTAGCATTTTCCACTTCTGCGGACGATTTAACTGAGTGGCTTCAAGATCAGGGCATCGAGGGCATAAGCCGTGTACACATGACATCTGGTGCACGAAAATTCGAGCACAACAAAGGGTACGTTAGAGATCGAAAGTTTTCCACTCTTATATTCTAGATTTGCGTACGTCGATTTGCCTTCGGAAGATCAGGTTGAGCGGTGTGTGGCACTTTCCGAATCGCAGCTGGGGGGGCGGAATTTATTGATCAAGAGTGGGACCGACTTTCGTGGCAGGCCTGGCTTGGACCCTACTGCCGCGGAACTAGGAAGCATTTCTAGCATTGACAGACAAGGTCACACAGGTCTCACTAAGACGGCGCAGCGCATTCTTCGAAGCCAGACCCGTCCACCAGCGCCGACTCTGTTCGTTGGGAACCTGAGCTTCGAGACAAAAGAGTCCGATATATTCGACCTATTCGAAGGTTCAGCACGTCGGCGACATGAAGAAGCGTCGTCGTTTGATGAATCAAATCCAGCACCTGTAGATGGTGCTGCGGGTATCCGAAAAATTCGCATGGGGACCTTTGAAGACTCAGGCAAGTGCAAGGGATTTGCGTTCATCGATTTCGACTCTGCCACACTCGCCACGAAAGCGCTCATTGAACCACGGAATAGTCGCTTGTTGGGGCGGTCCCTTCAGCTCGAGTTCGCCGGACAGGATGCTGTGCGGCGAGGCGCATCTAAAGACCTTTTACCGGACTATGTACCCACGCGGCGTCGGCGACGTTCACACGCAGCGGACTCTAAGGAAATGGATTCGATGGAGGGTGATGCTAGTGCGGACGCCAACAAACAAAACGATGATGCTGGTGCAGATCAAGGTGGAACCGCGCACTGGGATGCATCCGTATCTCGTCGCAAACAATCAACCCAGCCGCGCCGTGTCCGACTAGGTGCAGCGAATGCATCGGCGCCTCGTCAGACCTATGGCATTGTTCCCTCAGAAGGAAAGCGGACCACGTTCGAGTAATATAGAAAAAAATGGATTCAGCAGCGCGTGATTTTTGGCAATTTTACAACAAGTTTCATTCATTTACGATATGAAATACTTTAATTTTTAAATGCTGATTGATCTCTTCCAGGACCCCTTGGTCCAGTGTGATGCCTTGCTTAACTAAATATAGCGCACAAAAGGCTAGCTGACAATATTTTACATGAGAACAAAGGGCCAATAGATGCTTGGCAAGACACTCTTCAACGTAGTAATTCGAAGACGCCATTCTTCGATTCATCTTTTTTGAGCCCGCGTACGGTCCTTGTGCATATGCCTACGGCCAAATAGAATGGAGACCGCATGCATTGGACCTGTCACAGAGCCGAACTTTGGTCAACCTCCACTTCCACGAATGCCTAACGTCAGCATTGGTTGGCGCGCCAAAGATCAGCATGTTTGATAATCCCCCATACACACCACTATTTCTCTTTGATTCGAACTACTCAGGATCTCGTTTCGCAACGAGATCCCATGCCACTCTCAGCTAGGCTTGCGGACTCATCGGTGTATTTCCTAAATGAGCCTTCACCGTATATATCTTTGCTCCCTTCGTTAGAAGACCATCTGTCGGAAGACCGGCCGTCCGCCGACACCGTGCGTACTCCGAAAGATACCCTATATGTTACGCAAAGGCTCCGATCGGGAGCCCTTGGATCATCCAATCAGGGCCTATCCGATCTCCATGATGAATCTGTACGTGCGCTCTTGTGTTCAACATATCTCTTACACTTGCCTTAGACTTCATTCTCGCAGGGCCATGCGTCGCGAGCCTTGAGTCATCGACGTTACTCCGTCAACTTGGGCGAGCCGATTACCTATGAAGACCAGCGTGCACGAGTGCGTTCCCGCAACACTGTAGCTACACTCTTCCCTAACAACGTGAAGCCTGGGATTCCTTCGTCCATGAACATCGGCACTGATCGAAGTATTTCCTCCGAAGAGAAAGCTCTCATCGAGCAGATGCAAGCTGACGCGGATATCGAAGCGTTGTTCAAGTCGTACCAAGCGCTTTCTCAGGACGTGCAAAGTGCTGCGGGTGCAGAAGCGCTTGTCACTGCCGCGGCGCGTGTGCGACAACCTAACACCGATGTCGATGCCATCCATGCGCTCTATGCGTACATGTGCCACCATGGTCCATCTCCTACCGAGGGTGTATATGCTGTTTTGACGGATCTTTTGTGTCAGCGTGACCATGAACTGTATGGACGTCCTGGTTCTTATGCTGAATACCCTGACTATTTCGGCCTGGCACTGCAAGTGACCACCGATGCGTACGGCGCCAAGAAGCTACCGAGTTCGACGACTCTTTTCAATCAGCTTTTACGCTGCTGTATTCCCCGCGGTGCTATAGATAAGGCTGTGTCGGTTCTGTCGCTCATGGAGAGCTGTTTTTGCGTTATCAAAGACACTGACACTTACTGTCTTCTGTTACAGGTGTTCATGAGTGACGCCGTTCCCACCCTATCTGGACATTCGTTCGAGGACCGACAAAAACATTGCCTCGAAGCCTGCTTACAGATATTCCGGGCGTTTGAAGATGTTGTCTCAATGGTGTCACGCAAGGATGCTCGGCCTGATGAATGCAGTTTGGAGCGATGCGCCGACGTGTGGGCGACGATGATCGATGCATACTTTGTGCTAGGGGATGTGTTTGGTGCTGTCGCTCTCTTTGAGCGGATGATTGCTGAATCCACAAAAGAGCCTTCTGTGCCTGCCATTGACGAACAGATTGTCAGTCACATGGAGATCGGAAGAGCACACGTCTGAACTCCC